>Ga0114922_10003100_pt1 | contig 15519 bp, 13 predicted proteins | sample AartaG_FD_100975 | JGI IMG/M metagenome (GOLD analysis project Ga0114922, IMG submission 100975) | Deep subsurface microbial communities from Aarhus Bay to uncover new lineages of life (NeLLi) - Aarhus_00045 metaG | ecosystem: Environmental > Aquatic > Marine > Oceanic > Sediment | place...
AACCTCGTGACTACATTCTGGGCTGTGGGTATCCTGAACAATATCAGCCGCAGGAGTTCGGAGCCGTCAAATGGCTAAGTACGATATGTATGGCAAGGTGAAAAAAATACACATGGTCGGTATCGGTGGCACAGGGATGTGCGGCATTGCGGAGATCCTGCTCGATGACGGTTACCAGATCTCCGGCAGCGACCTGGTTTCAAGCCCCACCACGGAAAGACTCGCCCGGCTGGGGGCCAGAGTTTTTATTGGTCACAAACCGGAGTATATTGCCGCAGCCGATGTAGTGGTTACCTCATCTGCAGTACGTGATGACAATGTCGAGGCACTCGAGGCGCGGGCCAAGCTGATCCCGGTCATCCGCAGAGCGGAGATGCTGGCCGAGCTGATGCGGATGAAATACGGTATCGCCGTGGCCGGCACCCACGGAAAAACCACTACCACCTCGATGATCGGGCTTGTTCTCGAAAAGGCAGGCTTCGATCCGACAGTGGTCGTAGGCGGCCGGCTGCGCTCCCTGGGACGCCACGCGAAAAGAGGTGCGAGCGAGCTTTTCGTGGCCGAGGCGGACGAATTCGACCGCTCGTTTCTTCGCCTCAGCCCTTCAATTGCTGTTATTACAAATATCGATACAGACCATCTTGATTGCTATGAGTGCCTGGATGAAATCATGGAGGCTTTCATCCAGTTTGCCAACAAGGTTCCATTCTATGGAACAGTGGTTGCCTGTATAGACGACAGGCCGCTGGTTTCGATCATTCCGCGTATCGAGCGCAAGTTTTTAACCTACGGGGAAAGCGCCCAGGCAGACCTTCAGGTAACGGATATTACTTACATCGAGGGCGGGACCGAATCTGTGGTCAGGTATCTGGGCAAAAAACTCGGCCAATTGCGCTTGCAGATTCCCGGTAAGTACAATATCGAAAACGCCCTGGCTGCGGTGGCAGTGGGCCTGGAATTCGGAGTACCGTTTAAGAAAATCGCCGCGGCCCTGGCTGAATTCACGGGCGTTCACCGGCGATGCGAGATCAAGGGCGAGGTTGCAGGCCGTATGATTGTTGACGATTACGCCCATCACCCCACCGAGATCAAGGCGACACTGGAAGCAATCAAAAAAGGGTGGGCCAGGCGTATAGTTGCCGTTTTCCAGCCACACCTTTATTCGCGCACCAGGGACCTGGCCACCCAGTTCGGCAGCTCGTTCTTTCAGTCTGACGTGCTTGTGGTTACAGAGGTCTACGGCGCCCGGGAGAAACCGATCAAGGGAGTGAGCGGGCAAATGATAGCCGATTCAGCCCGCGATCACGGGCACCGCCAGGTGATTTTTCACCCGGACAAGGAAACCCTGGCCGAGTCTTTGGCCGAGTTATCAAAGCCCGGGGATATAGTGGTCACCCTGGGTGCCGGCGACATAAACCGTGTCGGGGAAAAATTTCTCGAAATTCTCGGGAGAGAGGATAATTGAATAAAGAGGTTGAAAAATTGGGTGAATCGTTGTCCGAAATTGATGGCCTGGAGATTAGAAAAAATTATTCTCTCTCCCGTTTTACCTCTATCGGTACCGGTGGCAGGACGAAAATCTATGTTTCGGTCGCGCGGGTCGGCGCGCTGAAAAAGTCGATGAAACTGATAAAAGAGCCTTTTTTTATCCTGGGAAGCGGCACAAACCTGCTGATCAGCGACCGGAATTTCCCGGGGGTTATCATCCACCTGGGATGTGGTTTTCGCCGTCTGCGAATGGAGGGCGACAGGATTAGCTGCGGTGCGGCGGTTCCGCTGGCCCGCCTGGTGAAAAAAGCGATTGAGAACTCGTTCGCCGGGTTCGAGGAATTAAGCGGAGTACCCGGCTCGGTAGGTGGGGCTGCAGCGATGAATGCGGGAACGCATATTACTGAACTCGGCGACCTGGTGGAAACATTCTGGATGGTAGACACCAAGGGAACAAGGCGCTCATTCAGCCGCAGCGCAATCCAGAAAAAATACCGCCGCAGCCTGGCTCCCGTACCGGGAGTGATTACTTCGCTCTGCTTCCGCCGGCAACCGGGGGGTGATCCGCTCCGGCAGGCAAAGCTGGCCGAATCTTTAGCCAATGGGCGAAAGCTCAAGCATCCCTGGTGCGAGCGCACTTTCGGCTCGACTTTCAAAAATCCGCCGGGCAAGATTGCTGCCGAACTTATTGATAAAGCCGGGTTAAAGGATTTCCGCATCGGTGGAGCGCGGGTCAGCCCGGTACATGCCCAGTTTATTGAGAATAACCAGGGCGCAAGCGCTCTTGATATCCTCGAATTGATCAAACATGTCAGGCAAGTCGTGCAGGAGCGCTACGGAGTGCTCCTGGAGCCGGAGGTGAGGCTTGTCGGGTTTACTGAAGAGGAACTGGGAGATCTGGCGCCGTATGCCTTATCAACTATCAAATAGTCTAATTATCATTCTTCAATCTTAAATCAGAGGGCGTAAATGGTAGCCAGAAACAGGTCCAAAGCTTTGAGAAATTCTTCATCATCAAAAAGAAACCACAACAGGAGAAGCGGATTCAAGGTGGTTGTCCTCCTTCTGGCCACAGTCTGTTCGGCTTATGCGGCCTATAAGCTCAATATCAACGGCTATTTCACAATCAAGGAGGTCAATATAAACCCGACCGAGTTTATTCCTGAGGCAAGTCTCGATTCGCTCTGCCGTAGCCTTTTCCTGGGGCAAAGTATGTTTTCGGATCTGAATGATGAAAAAAGCGAGCTTTCCAGACACACCTTTGTCAAAAAGGTGCGCTGTTTGAGAAGATTCCCTGATCGGATCCAGATCCAGCTCCAGGAGCGCCGGCCGGTTGCCCTGGCCAATGTGGGCGAGTTGCTGCCTGTGGACTCGGAGGGCTATATTCTCCCGCTGGATATCAGTCGCCTCGCTTTTGAACTGCCGATTATAACCCCACGCGGTGCTGTTGCGGTCTATCACGAGCAAGGCAGCAGCAGGATACGGCTTAACATAGAGGGCCGCCAACTCCTTCAGGCTGTAACGGCTTTCAACAGGCTGGCTCCGGAGATGTTGCCCAGGGTGAGCGAGTTTGCAATCAACGGCCAGGGTAAGATTACGCTGGTCACGATGGAACATAGCTTGAGAGTGGTAATGGGCAAGTGGGTCAAACGCAAAAACATAGATTACCTGAAATGGATGCTCGAAGAGCTCGCAGGACGCAGTGATATACCCGAACTGGTCGATTTGAGTTTCGAGGGACAAATCGTTGTAAAAAGCAGGAAAGATGGTTGAATATCGAGGTTCTAAAACAAGACAATCTAATTATAAAAGAAGCTGCTGATTCCGCCCGTCTGACAGGGAGGTTGGAGCTCGGAGACATTCGGCCGGCGGTCCCGTGGCGGAATCAATAAAACTTATCCTCACCGACCGTTTTAGGAGGACTGATGGCGAAAGACGATGTAATAGTTGGCCTCGACATAGGAACCACGAAAATATGCGCGATAATTGCGGAGTATACCGAGGATGAGGAAAATCTAAAAATTGTCGGCGTGGGGACTACCAAGAGCGACGGACTGCGCCGGGGAGTGGTAGTGAATATTGAAAAAACTGTGCAGTCGATCACCAGGGCTATCGAGGAGGCTGAGCTGATGGCCGGAGTCGAGGTCAAGGGAGTATATGCGGGGATCGCCGGAGACCATATCCGCTCGATTAACAGCAAGGGCATTATCGCTGTTTCCAGGGAGCACTCGGATATCACCCAGGATGACGTACGGCGGGTGATCGAGGCAGCCCAGGCGGCACATATCCCGATGGAACGCGAGGTAATTCACGTGATTCCTCAGGAATTCATTGTGGACGACCAGCGTGGGATCCGTGATCCGGTAGGGATGAGCGGAATCAGGCTGGAAACCGAGGTGCATATTGTCACCGGCGCGGTGGCCTCGGCCCAGAATATAGTGAAAAGTATCCACCGAGCCGGTTTCGAGGTCTACGACCTTGTGCTGGAACCCCTTGCTGCGAGTTATTCCGTGCTTACCGAGGATGAAAAAGACCTCGGGGTGGTGATTTTCGATATCGGCGGAGGTACCACGGATATCGCCTTTTTCTCACGCGGCAGCATCCGTCACACGAGCGTGCTCGGGCTGGCCGGGGACAACCTGACCAACGATATCGCCATCGGGCTGCGTACTCCTGCGCACAAGGCGCGGGATATCAAGGAGAAGCACGGCTGCGCGCTGGCCTCAATGGTCGAAGCACAGGAAATGATAAATGTACCCAGTGCCGCTCACCACACTGAACGCCAGGTATCCAGGCAGCTTCTGGCCTCGATTATCCAGCCGCGGATGGAAGAAATCCTCAGCCTTGCCTTTCGTGAGATAAAAGAATACAGCGACCTGATGGCAGCAGGTATCGTCCTGGTTGGCGGCACCAGTGGGCTCAAGGGGATCGTGGAGCTCTGCGAGGATCTTACCAAGCTCCCGGTCCGGGTCGGCAAGCCCCAAGGCATTACCGGGCTGGTCAACATGGTCGACGATCCCAAATTCGCCACCGGTGTGGGCCTGGTGATGTACGGCTGCCAGCAGGCACCCGGCGAGGTGCGGTTCCACGGCGATAAAAGCTCGATCTTTAATAAAATCCTCGAACGGATGAAACAGTGGCTGACTGATCTCTGGTAATTGAAACGATCTTTAATATAGACCTGAGGTTATTAACCTTTAACAGCGGGAGCAGGTCAATGACTACTTTCGAGTTTTCAGACGTACAGGAACAGATGGCCCGGTTAACCGTGATCGGTATAGGCGGTGCCGGAGGAAACGCTATCAACCACATGATAGCCTCCGAGATGAAAGGGGTCGATTTTATCGCCTGCAACACTGATGTTCAGGCGCTTTCGATCAACAAGGCCTCCTTTAAAGTCCAGATCGGCAGAGAGCTGACCAAGGGCCTGGGCTCCGGAGGTCATCCCGAGATCGGCAAGCAGGCGATCGAGGAAAACCGCGACGATGTGGCACAGGTGATCGAGGGATCGGAAATGGTCTTTATCACTGCCGGTATGGGCGGTGGCACTGGCACAGGGGCTGCTCCGGTGGTGGCTGAAATCGCCCGGGAGCAGGGATCGCTCACGATCGGGGTGGTCACCAAGCCATTCATATTCGAGGGCCGCAAAAGGATCAAGCAGGCCGAGATGGGTATTGCAGAGCTGCGCAAGTATGTGGATACGATAATTATCGTGCCGAACCAGAGGCTGCTCGGCCTGGTCGGGAAAAATACTACCTTCCCAGAGGCCCTTCAGATCGCTGACAATATCCTGTATTATGCCTGCCAGGGCATCTCGGAACTTATTACCACCCCGGCGCTGGTCAACCTCGATTTCGCCGATGTGAAAACGATCATGGCAGACATGGGAGACGCCCTGATGGGTACCGGGTTCGCCTCCGGCGAGTACCGCGCCAGCGAGGCCGCCCAGGAAGCGATCAGCTCTCCCCTGCTCGAGGAAGTTCAGATCAAGGGCGCCCGTGGAGTGCTGGTCAACATTACCGGCGGCTCGGACCTCACCCTTCATGAGGTCAACGACGCAAACAACGTAGTCTACGAGGCCGCAGGGGAGGAGGCCAATATCATCTTCGGTGCGGCAATCGACGAGTCAATGAACGGCCAGGTCCGTGTCACTGTGATCGCCACGGGTTTCGGCGACCAAGGCGAACAGACAAAGGCCAACAGGAGCATGCTGGAAAAAAATAAAAACAACATTCTCGAATTCGACAAGGCGATAAACGACGATATGACTGGTTCCGGTTCGGTAACTTCATCCTCGATCGGCACAGGTGCCGAAAAAGGTGAGAATTCTGCCGGCACCTCGATCCCTACAACCAATAAGCCCTATCCCCTGACTTTGGAGGAGCTGGAGATCCCGACATTCATCCGCAGGCAGGTGGACTGAATTCTAATGAACCTGCCGGGAAGAGGGTGGTCTTGTTCCATTCAGTGCGGTTTCTAACGGGGTGAAAGTGCCTGGAACTTTGCGCATTCCAAGGCTTGTCAAGCCAGTAGTGGCGGTGATGTCAGCCGACCGGGAGCTTATCCCGCGGGCAACCGGTCGGATGAGTGAAATCCTGGGCGAGGTGGATGTGGAAAGCCCGGCCTATGTGTTCGATTTCTCTGACTATTACCGCCCAGAGATGGGAGCGCCGCTGTTCAAACAGTTTTTCAGCTTTCGTCAACTTCAAAAACCTGAATTCCTGACCCATCTCAAAAGAAAAACCGCAGCCTGCGAACGAATGAATCGCGCCCCTGGCGGAGGTCGGCTGGTCAATCTCGACCCTGGTTACTGGTCGGACGCAAAATTGGTGCTGGCCTCGACAAAAAATTATTCGCACCGCATCTGCATCGGCAGACGGATATTCGCCGAAATAATCCTGCGCTATCACAAGGGAAAGCTGCAGCCGATGGAATGGACCTACCCGGATTACCGCACAACTTTGGCACTGGAGTTTTTCGAAAAGGTACGCAAAATTTATTTGCAGCAAATAGCCCGATTTGGAACTTGACAGCTTGAGCATTATATCCTTTCTCTCAGACTTGCTTTAATCTGTCTGAAAAACTATTTTATTCAAACCGAAACTTGCAGTCTTTTTAAAATTTAGTGGAAAACACCCTTTTAATCTTTGCGTTTCGAACAGCTTTATCCCGGCTTTTCACATATGATCAGAGACATGAAAAATTTATCCCCCAAGAGCAGGCGAATCCGCCTGGAAAGGGAGAAAAAAAATAGATTCAAGCTTCGGGTTGTATTACCCTTCCTGCTGGCGATAGTCTGTCTGATCTCAATCTCCGCTGTTTACAAAAGTTTCACGAGCAATCTGTGGGTCCGGGCCGGTCAGGACCCGAGTACCAAACATACGCAATATGCGGCAGAACAACAGGGTGAAAAAACCGCTGAAGAGGCCTCCTTTTACAGTGAAAACAATGCAAATAAATATTTTTATGCTGAAGATAAAGTAAAAAGTGGTGACACGTTCGAAACGATTCTGTTACGTAACGGCATTGACCGGGAACACCTTTTTCCGCTTCTTGCAGTGGCCAAGCCCGCGCATAACCTGAACCGAGTAGGGGTCGGCCGCTGCTTCAAGTTTTCATTCGAGGACAGTGCACTGGCCAGAGTCGAATACGAAATCGATGATGACCGAACCCTTATTATCACCCTCGCCGACTCCGCTACCTGGAGCGCAGATATTGAGAAAACGGTTTACCAGGTGCGCCAGCGCCAGCTCAGCGGATGGATCGAAAGCTCGCTTTATGAAACCGTGATGGAAATCTGCTCCAATCCCGAACTGGCTTTGATCCTGAGCGAGATTTATGCCTGGCAGATAGATTTCCATAACGATATCCGGAAAGGGGATGATTTCAAGCTGATTTACGAGGAAAAGGTTCACCCGAAAGGCACGAGCCAGGTAGAAAAAATTCTGGCAGCAGTGTTCAACAACGACGGGAAAACATTATGGGCCATACGCTACACCAATGCAGACAGCACGGTGGACTATTTCGATCTCGAGGGAAAGAGCTTGCGCCGCAAGTTTCTGCGCTCTCCGTTCAAGTACATGCCGCGTGTTTCGAGCCGTTTCAGTTATCGCAGATTTCACCCCATACTCAAAAGGTACCGTCCCCACCTGGGGGTAGATTACGCTGCGCCAACCGGCACGCCGGTGCTTGCCCTGGGCGACGGCAAAGTTGTCAAACGCGGCTGGAACGGGGGGTTCGGCAGATATATCCTGATCAAGCATAACGGAATGTACTCGACCTCATACGGCCATCTCTCGGGCTACGCCAGGGGTCTCAAGGTCGGCGACCGTGTAGCCCAGAGCCAGGTGATCGGCTATGTGGGCACTACCGGGCTCTCCACCGGGCCGCACCTGGACTTCCGGTTCTTCAAGAACAGTAGTCCGGTTAATCCGCTCACCGTTGACATTCCGGCAGGCGAACCGGTTCACGCCTCAGTGAAAGGGCAATTCAAACTTTACCGCGACTACATGGTGGCCAGGCTGAAGTTGATCGGAATAGATCAATACGGGCCGCCGGTGGCGGCCTCCAGTGGTGAGAGTATCTACGCTACGCCCGCAATATACGAAAACAAGGAATCGGAGTAGCCTCTATTTAAGCTCTTAATTATAAACCTTTCAAAGTAAGTATTGGAGTTCAATCCCAGGGCGCAAGCCTGTCAGAGCGTATACCTTGGGCCGGCACCCAGCCATTTAATTCGCCAAAGGCCACCTCGAGCCAGATATCACCATCAACCTCGACACTCCTCAGCACCTGCACCGATTTTCCCCTATCGATTACCCCCTGGCTCTTGCCACCTCCTGGGATACCTCCGGCCTTGCTCCAGACAACCAGCTTATCCGCCAGGACAGTGCCTGTGATGAAATGCTCCACTGGCTCCTCGGGTAAAGAGCTCCTGGGGCCGAAGGAGCGGGTATTCCTCGGCTCCAGGCCATAGGCCCAGATATAAACCACCAGGAATACTATCAGTGCCGTATTGACCAGTACCAGTCCGAATACTATGCTGCGGTAATGCCTGGTGATAAAAACAGTCTTGACCAGCTTGCCAAACACCGAATCCATATCCAACCCTCGCTTGCTCGAGATCGAGTTTCAGCCCTTGCGCGTCCGGTTGGGCTTACTCTTGCTGATCAAGGTCTCCTCCCCCAGGTGATAGGCGATATACCTGTGCGAAAGGCTCTCAACCTCTTCGAAATCCCCTGGAGCCAACTTCGGCAGCTCCTCAGGTGAGGAGGGGAAACGTCTTGAACTTTTATAAATAAAACGCAGGCTCTGGTAACTGACAACATTTGCAGGCGGGCCTTGGTCTGCTGTGAATTCAGGCGATCTGCCGCATTCATTACAAAGCGCCCCACCCCTGGCCACCATGAAACGGTATTTTTCGGCGCGGGAGAGCCTGCCGCCGCATCTTACACATTCGACCAGTTGTGGCTCATGCCCCAGTATGCTCACCAGGCGCCAGCGGAAAGCAACTATCAAGGCTTTTAAAAAACCACTATCATTGCCGTGCCTGTCGGCCAAGCTCAGGAATCCGCGGAGAAGTTCGAAAAGGTCCTTGCTTTCATGCTCCTCATGAGTCACTGCCTTGAGCAGTTCCACTGCCTGGCTGGCCGCCCAGAATGCGTCCAGGCTCTTTCTGATCCCGCTGAAATTGTTTTCGACATCAACATCGCGCAGAGTGAAAAGCGATTTTCGCTCACTTTTCCGGTAGATCACCCGGACCAGGTTGAATGTCTCCAGGCTGCCCAGATATTTGCTTTTTGCCCGGCGTGCGCCCTTGACCATGAACGACTGGCGCCCGTAATCCGGGGTGAGCATCCAGAGAACACGGCTTGAATCGCTGTAGTTTACCCCTCCAAGGATAATTGCGCTCTGATGTATGGGATTCATGATTAAAACCGGTTGCAGAAACTTAGCCTAAGAGAATCAAGGCGCTTAAACCGAGCAGGAGGAAGAACCCGATCATATCGGTGAAGTTTGAGATAACCGTTGACGAGACTGTAGGATCTAACCCAATTGCTTTCATGGCAATTGGGATCAAAGCGCCGATGAAGCTGGCGAGTGTCATCGAGATCCAGACGGCCACCCCTACTATCAAGGAGATATGGATGTCTCCCTGTATCAGATAAACCACCAGGACAACAAGTATGCTGATAACCAAGCCGTTTATCAGGCCCACTATGGCCTCATGTATCAGGACTCGCCGCTTGCGCTCGCTTACCGATTCATCCAGGATCAGGCGGCGCAGAGTAACAGCCAGGCTTTGAGTGGAGGTATTGCCTCCGATTCCGGCTACCACCGGTAAAAACATGGCCAGGATGGTCACTTGCTCAATAACGTCGATATACAGGCCGATTATCTGCGCGGAAATGAAAATGAACCCCAGATTGAGAAACAGCCAGGGCAGGCGGCTTCTTACCGAATGAAACATCCCGTAGGTCCCCACGCTTTCATCCTCATGAACACCGCTCATCCGGAAAATATCCTCTGTCGTCTCCTCTTCCAGGATATCAATTACGTCATCCACGGTGACCCGGCCCAACAGGAGGCCTTGATCATCTACAACCGGGATAGAGACAAGGTTGTAGCGCGCCAGCAGCCTGGCGACCTGCTCCTGGTCCATGTTCGGAAGCACGCTCACCAACTCGGTGTCCATGATTTGGGAGATTTTGGTTTCTGGATTGGCCAGTATTAAATCCCTGACAGAGATGATGCCTCGCAGCTTCCGCATGCGGTCAACCACATAGACAGTGAAAAAATTCACCTCCTGCCCCTGCTTTCTCACTTCTTTAATCGCCTCCCGAGCCGTGAAGCTCATATCAACGGAGACAACTTCCGCGGTCATCACGCCGCCCGCGGTTTCCTCCCCGTATTGCATCAGGCTCTGGATCTCCTCCCGGTCCTCCTCATCAATCACACTCATCACCCGCTGAGCCTCTTGCTCGCTGAGTTCCTGGACAATATCCGTGGCATCATCATCCGGAAGCTCCTCGAAAACCTCATGGAGGGTCCGATCATCCATGCTCTTGATCAGTTCCTCCTGGTCTTCTTCGCGAGTCTCGGCGAGGGTTTGCGAGGCGATTTCCGCAGGCAGAAGGCTGAAAAAGCCCTTGCGCTCCTGCTCATCCAATTGCTCGATTATGTCAGCCAGATCAGCCGGGTGAGTGGACTCAATCAACCCAATTAGCTCCTCCTGGCCGGATCCTCCCAGTTCGAGCAACCTTCTCACTTCTTCAAGTGTCAATTCCATGTATCTTTCTCAACTCAAGCTGAGGTTTACGATTAGGGAAAGGTCTGGTTTCATTTTTCTTTTTCGCCGATCGTCTGTATTTCTCCACCCTCTTGGTCCCGAGTATCTTCCGGCCGGTCTATTTGCCGCAATCTCAGGCTTTCAACCCTCTTGGCTGTGGCCTCGAGCACGGTGATTCTCAGGGAAGCCATCTGGAACCTTTCTCCCGCCTCGGGAACCCGGCCCAGTTGGAATACCAGAAGTCCGCCGATCGTTTCCACCTCATAGCTTTTTTCTGGCAGATCGATCTTGTCGGCGAGTTCATCCAGCCGTGTGCGACCGTCAACAATGAAACTATTGTCCCTGGCCATCCTGACCAGAGTCCCGGTAGCATCGTGAACATCATGAATATCACCAACCAGCTCTTCGAGCAGATTCTCCAGAGTTACGATACCCGCTGTTCCGCCGTATTCATCAAGAACCACGGCAAGGTGGCATTTCTTATGGCGCATTTCATAAAAGAGGCTGTCGCATTTTCTGGTCTCCGGCGTGAATATTACCGGATGAATCAGCGGTTCCTCATCCTTTTTGCTCCCTCCCAAAAGGTCCGCCACGTGCACTATGCCGATTATATGATCCAGGGATTCCTCGTAAATCGGGATTCGTGAAAAGTTGCTCTGGCTCATTTTGGCGGCGATTTCATCAATCGACACGCCTTTCGGCACCGCCTCAATTTCTGTGCGTGGAGTCATCACCTCGCGCACGCTGGATTCACTGAAATTGAACACGCCGGTGATATAACTCCTTTCCTCCCTATCGAGAACCCCTGTGCGTTCGCTCTCGATCAGCACCCGCTGAATATTCTTGCGGGTAAAAATACTCTCCCGCTCCTGTTTCTTGATCCCGATCAATCTGAGAAGCTGATAACTGATCAGGTGCGTTATTTTCGCTACTGGAGTCAGGAGGTAATGGTTCACCAGAAGCGGAGTTGCCACCAGGGGCACTAATCTTCCCGCATATTCCCTGGCCAAAGACTTGGGAATTATCTCTCCGAAAAACAGTGTGGGCGGTATTACGATAGCCGGGATCACCAGCGCGGTAACCAGAATCGAAAAAGCCTGCCTGGAGGGAAAGAGCTGAATGATCAGATCGGCGATCAGCACCGTGGCAAGAACATTCATCAGGTTGTTCCCCACAAGCAGAGAGGAAAGAATATCGCTCGGTCTGTTCAGGAATTTATCTACCAGCCTTGCCAAGTTGCTCTTTTTCTTCAGCCAGCTTTGTAATTTGACCTTGTTGACTGATATGAGAGCGGTCTCTGAGCCACTGAAAAAAGCGCTGCCCAGCAGAGCCAACAAGATCAGCCATATCTGAATATTAATCACGGTTTCCTCAGAGTGATTCCGGTTCAGCTTTCTTTCGTGCCGTTTTCAGCCGTTGTTTCCTCTTCCGGTTCGGGGAGCTGCTCGATCCGCACTTTCCAGATCCGGCGTTTCGAGAGCTTTGTGATCACGAACCGAAAACCATGGTAATCGAAATATTCGCCAGGATGAGGCAGCCGGTCGAACTTTGTGAAAACAAAGCCTCCCAGCGTTTCATATCCCCGGCCATCGAGTTCCAGTCCGAGTTTTTCGGAGAGATCCTCTATATTGATTTTGCCGTCCACCAGGTAGATACCGGCTTTTTCCTCGACCAGCAGCGGCTCTTCCTCGTCGTGCTCATCCTGTATTTCACCGATTATCTCCTCCATGATATCTTCAACCGTCACCAGTCCTTCTGTCCCGCCATATTCATCCACAACGATCCCCATGTACATATGACGTTCCTGGAATTCCCTCAAAGTTTTATCACAAGGTTTGGTTTCAGGAACATAATAGATGTCGTGTAAAAGTTTCTCGACAGTTTCAAACCTCTTGAAAGTGTAAATGTAATCCAACAGATCCTTGGCATACAGGATTCCCCGGATGTTATCCAGGTCGCCGTCATAGACCGGGAATCGCGAGTGTCCGGTCTCTTCAATAGTCTTTACAATCTCCTCCAGGGGCGCATCGATTGAGATCCCTTTGATATCGGTCCTGGGAACCATTATCTCCCGCACCATTGTCTCGGAAAGTTCAAAGATATTGTGAATGATTGTCTTTTCTTCCTGTTCCAGGTCACCCTGCTCGGCTGACATGTCCACCATCAGTTTCAGTTCCTCTTCAAGAATCTCCCTATCCTGTTCGAGTTTCGAAAAAAGCCCCTTAAACCATAAACTAAACCTGACCAGCAGCCGGATAAACGGGTGGGCAATAAAAAACCAGCCACGAATGAACCAGGTAAGCCGCAAGGCATGCCTGCTGGCATTAGTGATAGCATAAACCTTGGGGCTTATTTCACAGAACACCACGAGAATAAATGTCATCCCGATCACATCGCACAGATACACGATCTGCTCGGACCACCCCACCTGGCTTCCCAAACGGTGAAGCAGAATGGTAGCAACCGCCGTAGCAGAGATATTGACCACGAGGTTGCCCAGGAGAATCCCGTTCAGCAACAGTTCAGGGTTTTCCAGCAGTTGGCGAACCTGTTTGCCGTATGTGGGCTGATCCTCTTCGAGCTGGGCTATCTCGAAATTGGAAAGACTGAAAAAGGCGGTCTCCGAACTGCTGAAAACCGCGGACATCAGCAACAGTCCGACAAAAACTATAAGCAGGTATATTTCCATATGAATTTCCGGCTTGCTTGATTTATTTCTCCACCCGGAATTTTATCTTTCAACCTTTGAGTCGACCGGTTAAAAATTCAGTGAAAAATCCGCATGCCGCTCGCAATCAAAGGCTATTGCACGAGACAATAGATTCGCCAACAGGCCTTTAACGCCCGGACTGGCTGCCTGAGCCAAGAAGGCCGGCAGGCGGGTAATGCTTTCCAACCGCCTCCTCCTGCAATTTGAACATCCTCCTGGCGTCCTTCTCGTTTTCATGGCCGTAACCGAGAAGGTGAAGAACACCGTGGGCGGCAAGCCTGATTAATTCTTCCTCGAGCGGCAGTCCCAGTTCCTCCGCCTGTTCCCGGGCGCGGGTCAGGCAGATGTAAATATCACCCAATAAAGGGCCCTCTGAATCTATCCTGTCTTGTTCCGAGAGATTGAAACATATAACATCGGTTACTCCGCTGCGACCCAGGTACTCCCGGTTGAGAGATTTTATCTTGTGCTTTCCCACAAAAGTAAGCGAAATCTCGCACACGCGGACTTTATGAGAGCTAAGTATTCCTCTTATCATTTTCCTGAGCGGTGTATATAACCCCTCGAGCTTCGTCCTGACCGTTTTTCCCAGAAGCAGCTCCAGTGCTGCCGTTCTTTCCCTCTGCATCCTGCTGATTCCCTGTTGAGTGTGGATAATCTATCCTGTGGTGATGGACGCCGATAAGAATGGTGAGAAACTCCTCGCCGATCCGGGTCAGGTCTCTTAGAGTGAGGTCTGTCTGATCCAGCTGCCCGTCGCGCAGCCTGGCCTCGATCAATCCACTGGCCATACTCTTGATTCTGCTCACCGTGGGTTCGGTCAGGGTGCGGGAGGCAGACTCCACTGCATCGGCAAGCATGGTTATCGCAGCTTCCTTGGTCATCGGTTTCGGGCCCGGATAACAGAAATCTCCCTCGACCAGCGTGGTATCCGGCTTCTGATTTTTCTCCTTGGAGAAGAAGAATGAAATCAACTGGTTCCCATGGTGCTGGCGGATCACATCGATTATACACTCGGGCAGCTTTGCCTTGCGGGCCAGCTCCACACCCTCTTTCACGTGGTTGGCGATAATCAGGCTGCTCATTTTCGGGCTGAGCTTGTTGTGGGGGTTGGGTTTGCCGGTCTGGTTTTCAATAAAATACTGGGGCTGTTTCAGCTTACCAATATCGTGGTAATAACCGGCCACACGCGCATAAATCGGGTTTGCACCGATCCCTGCGGCCGCCGCCTCGGCCAGGCTCCCGATTATTATCGAGTGGTGGTAGGTACCCGGGGCCTCCATGGCAAGTCGCTTGAGAAGCGGCCGGTTCAGATCGCTCAGCTCAAGAAGCGTAAAATTACTGGTGATTTTGAAAACATATTCGAAAAGCGGCAGGAGAGCGATCGTGATAAAAGTGGATATCGTTGCATTTATGCCGCACAAACCGGCAGCGTGAAGCACGCTGGTGATTTCCTCGCCGCGATAGGCAAAATCTATCGCAAACAGAACAAGCAGATAAGAAGCAGAGATGTACAGGATCGGCAGATATTGAGCCCGCCTGCTCGATATTTTACGAACGCTGAACGCACCGGCAACTCCCCCTGCCAGAGCGAGAAGAACCACGTAGATGGAAAAATTGGCCTGCACTCCGAGAATCAAGGCCAGGCAGAAAGCCCCCACAACAGCAACCTGGTCATCAAGAAGATAGGCGATCAGCATTGAGCCTATTGCCACAGGGAGAAGATAATTCGGCAGTTCCTGGCTGCCGATAATAATGCCGGAACAGCCCAGGACGATGGCAAAAGAGATAGCGATAATAAGCAGCTTGGGAAACTTGCCGTAAACATCGTTTCTATGGAAAAACAGATAGAGCCCCATGAAAATAAGCAACACCAAATAGATCAGTACAATGCCGAACTCTCGTTTCACCTGGCTGGTTTCTCCGGCGAGAAGCTGCCTTTTTTCCAGCTCCGCTCTCAGATTATCCAGACGTTCGATCTTCTCCCGGGTTACCCGCTCTCCCCAGCCGATAATTTTTTCTCCTTCAAGCA
>Ga0114922_10003101_pt1 | contig 15514 bp, 16 predicted proteins | sample AartaG_FD_100975 | JGI IMG/M metagenome (GOLD analysis project Ga0114922, IMG submission 100975) | Deep subsurface microbial communities from Aarhus Bay to uncover new lineages of life (NeLLi) - Aarhus_00045 metaG | ecosystem: Environmental > Aquatic > Marine > Oceanic > Sediment | place...
CCCCAAAATTCCAATCGTTACCGCTAAAGAACTCATACGGGCCTTGAAACGTGCTGGCTTTTCTAAAGACCGTCAGAAAGGCAGCCATCTTACGCTTATAAACTCTAAAACCAACAAAACTGTTACTATACCAGTCCACACAGGTGTTGACATTGGCAAAGGTCTGCTCAAAAAGATTATCACCGACTCCGGCCTGACAACTGAAGAATTCGTAAATCTTCTTTAGCAGCTTCCTTTGACTCGCCGATACGAGAAGTTGCTCGATCTTGTGGACACGGCTGATTGAGGATGCAAGAGCGCCGGTGCAGGTTTCCTGGGGATTGCGGGTTATGGGCGAAAGTAAGAATCTGAGAGGGGATGGAGCTTTGCTACCTAAGACAAGGTAAGAATTTTGGATAATCGCTAAAAAATAATACGCAGGGGGTTGATTGGTCGATAAGAGATTTGTATTATGAAAGAAAGAGCGGACGATTTAGTGTGAATGATTAGTTGGGGAGCCTATTATGGACCGACAACAGATAGCTCTAAAGCTTGCGGTTGACGGTTTAGAACTGCCGTTTGAGATAAATAGCTTCGAGGACCGTTTGATACTGCAGAAAGCCGTCTATCTCGCGCAAGCAGGCGGAGTTAACTTGGGGTACTACTATCAGTGGTACCTACATGGCCCGTATTGCCCGGCCCTGACGCGAGATGAATATGCGATCGACTATGAACGTAAGCAAGAGGTTGATGGGTGCAAAGGTTGGAAATTGGACGATGAGTCTGAAGAGCGACTAAGAAAACTACGGAAGCTCATCCCGGAGGGTCAGCGGAGAGAAGTAAGACGAAAGCTTGAACTGTTGGCGTCTGTTCATTTTCTGGTTAAGCGAAGGCAAGTCCATCAGAACGATACAGCAGAGATAACAATGACGCTGAAGCGTTTTAATAAAGATTTCAGTGAGGAGGAAGTTGGAAATGCCTTGAGGGAGCTTGTAGAGAATGGTCTCCTCACTGGGTGATGGCTTCAGCAAACTAATAGTCGATTCGATTCACGGCGATATTCATCTCAAAGAGCGCGAAGTTCAAGTTATTGACACTCCATCTTTTCAACGCCTTCGGCAACTGAAACAGTTGGCAATGGCACAATTGGTATATCCCACCGCCACGCACACCAGATTTGCGCATAGCATTGGCGCTCTGGGAGCGATGATACGAATTCTTGAGGCAGCTGAGAGACACGGAGTAAGCATAGAGGATGAGCAGAAAGATAACCTTCGGCTGGCAGCCCTGCTCCACGATATCGGACATTACCCCTATTCGCATCTTATGGAAAAGGTTGACCGAGTGAAGTTAACTGAGGAAGAAGTGGAAGAGGATACACCAACTGCAAAGGCAATAGACGCCAGAAGAAGCAAGTATCCGGACCATGAAGAGGTTGGTGCACTGATCGTAACTGCACAGGCCGATTTGGTGAAAGCCATCGGTGGTGAGGAACGTGCCAAGGCGGTAGCGGATATATTTACCAGGCGGGAAACAGCAGACCCTCAGTTGAGCAAACTAATCCACAGCAGTTTCGATATAGACAGGTGGGACTACTTGCTCCGGGATTCTTACGCAGCCGGAGTTCCTTACGGACAGATAGACATAAATTATCTGCTGAACAATTTGAAGGTAAGCCCGCAGAGGATGCTTGGCTTCAAAGATAAGGCGCTGGCTGCTGTGGAGCATCTGCTCTTAGCCCGTTTTTTCATGCATCGTGTGGTTTATTACCATAAGACAATCTACGGAATGGAGGAAGCGTGTCGTCAACTTCTGAGACGTCTGAGGGACCGGGATGACAAACGCTATCACGTACCAAAGGATGGTGAGGAGGTAAGGCGTTTGGTTCAATCGGAAGCACTATACACATTTACTGATGCTTTTGTGGAGGGAGTTGTCAGAGAGGCAACTGAGGACGAGGATGATGCCGTCAGGGCACTCGCGCGGGCAATTCAAAGCCGGAGACCTCCCAAGCTGCTGAAGGAAGTGGCAGTTTGCGAAGACGTGGAGAAGAAGACTCACGCCGGAAGAATTTTTATGCAGAACTGCAGATCAAAGCTGAGGGGCCTAGCCGAGGAGTTCGATATTCCTCTCGCACAGTTTTTGCTATGCGAGCCATACGTACGCGTTGTCAAACCGCCTGAGAAACCGACCTTCGAACAAGTGGCCAAAATGGAAGCCGGGGAAATCCAAAAGAGGGCGTTCGAAGAGGAGGAAGAGGATATAAAGATTTTCGTGGCTGATGCCGAGGAACCAATCTCCTTGATGGAGATAGAACACAGCTTGGTAGTAAAATATGCAGATTACGCCTTCCAGTTGTTTCGGCTTTACGTTATTTACGAAGGTAGCGACAAGGAAGAGATAATTGAAAGGTTGAAAGCGCGCGTTAAAGACTGGGACAAGAGTTGAATAAGCCGCTGTTTGCGGCGGCCATTATTTATTGCGCGGGATTCGTTTTTAAATTCTTTTTGTAAATAGCACGGTCTTTTTTTGGAAGAAGCCTCAATAAAGTGGTGGGGGATGAATATTTTCATTTTTTGAAGTTCAATGTTGCGAACTCCTTGTGGTGTTTTTTTGCTGCCTCATTCCGCCTTAGGCGGACAGGCCCGCCTGAGTCGGGCGAGCTTCCTGCCTTTGCGGCGGGGCAGGCAGGACAGGTTTAGTGCGGGGCAAATTGTCATAATATCCAACCGGCTGTCGTTTTCGGCCTGCGGCTTTTTTCTTTTTTCGGCCTGGTTTCTGTGCTAAAATCCCTTGCGTCAGAAGTGTGAATCTTCTCAGGGATGATATATGCGCCAATCGAATATGCAAACCTATCGCAGGCAAGCGAAAGCTGCCCATAAGTATAAGGTTGTAGATACCGACGGCAAGCCGAGCGTAGCGGGCAAACGGTTCCACTTTATCGGCGCCGGCGGTATCGGCATGAGCGGCCTGGCGAAACTCCTGCTCAAACACAAGGCCGTTGTTGCCGGCTCGGACCAGGACGCAACCGCCGTAACAGATAAGCTCCGCCAGCTGGGTGCCGGCATAAAAATCGGCCATAGCGCCGGCAATCTCGACCCACAGACGGATGCGGTTGTTATCTCCGCGGCCATAACAAAAGACAATCCCGAACTGCAACTGGCACGCAAGATAGACTGCAGGATTTGCAAATACGCCGAGCTGCTGGGGGAATTGATGGCCTGCTATGATGGTATTGCCGTAAGCGGCACTCACGGCAAAAGTACGACAAGCGGATGGCTCATCTATGTGCTAAAGCAGGCGGGATTAGACCCGAACTTTATCATCGGGGCCGATATAACTCAATTGGCCAGCTCTTCCGGCACAGGCGATGGCAGGTATTTCGTGGCCGAGGCCTGCGAATATGACAGGAGCTTTTTGAACCTAAAGCCTAAGATTGGCACGATACTTAATATTGAGCAGGACCATCTGGATTACTATAAGGATGAGCAGGAAATAATCGAAGCCTTCGGCGAGTTTGCTCTCGGCACAAGAGAAGATGGTGTCTTAATTGCCAATGGCACAGATTCGAACGTGGCGAAGGTTATCGGCAAGCTACCTGCCGGCCTGCGCTGCGAGACCTTCGGACTTGATGAAAGCTGCGATTTTTCCGCGCAGAATCTTCAGCTAAATGACGGCTTGTATTCCTTCGATATTTATCATAACGCTCAACTGCTGGGCAAAACCGAAATTGGTCTGCCGGGCAAGCACAACGTTGTAAATGCTCTGGCCGTGGTGGCTATGGCGATTAACGCCGGGTTGGACGCCGGCCAGGTACTTGAGCTGCTGCCCACATTTACCGGCATCGACCGTCGGCTGACGTTAAAGGGCCGGTTCGGCGAAATAGCGGTCCTCGACGATTACGCCCATCATCCAACGGAAATCAGGGCGTCGCTGGAAGCGATACGGCAGAGGTATCAGCCCAGACGACTCTGGTGTATTTTTCAGCCGCATCAGTACAGCAGGACAAGATTTTTGCTTGATGACTTTGCGGAAAGCTTTAAGCTTGCCGATATAACAATAGTCCCGGAGATTTATTTCGTCCGGGATTCGCAGTCGGCGAAAAAAGACGTCAACTCGCAGATACTCGTCGAAAGAATGCGAGCGAACGGAACAGAGGCGGTATTCATCGACGGCTTTAGCAGAATTTGCGATTATCTAAAGGGCAAAGTAAAAGCGGGCGATGCAGTAGTTACTATGGGCGCAGGTGACATTTGGAAGGTGGCAGATGGATATATACAGTGGCTTAGAGCAGATAGTTGAGACTAATTATCGCTTGGCCGAGCATACGTGGTACGGCTTTGGCGGTCGGGCGGATTATTTTATCAGGCCGAAGACGGTCGAACAACTAAAGGAAATTGTGCAGCGGTGCAACGCAAACAACATCGGTATTTATGTGATGGGCTTCGGGTCCAATCTGCTAATCAACGATGACGGCCTGCGGGCGGCGGTGATAAAGTTCGAAGGCGACGAGTTCGCGCAGACGCAGTTTGACGGTGAGCAAATCACGGCCTGGGCAGGGGCAGAGTTGAGCAGGCTGGTTTTGAACTGTGTGCGAAATGGGCTTTCGGGCATTGAGGCTCTAACAGGGATACCCGGCTCAATTGGCGGCGCAATAAGAATGAACGCAGGCGGCAGCTTCGGTGACATCGGGGCCGCGGTAGAGACCGTTACGCTGATGGACAACGAGGGAAACGTCTTTGAAAAGAGCAAGCCGGAGTTGATGTTTGACTACCGCCGGGCAAACATTACCGCCCAGTTCATTTTGAACGCGACGCTGGGCCTCAATAAGGCCGACCCTGAACAAATAATGCGGACGGTGAAGGAGATATGGATTTATAAAAAGAACAATCAGCCGTTAAACACAAAGAATTCCGGCTGCATATTCAAAAATCCGCGAGGTGTCTCGGCCGGGGCATTGGTGGATAGAGCCGGCTTGAAGGGTCTGCAGATTGGCGGAGCCGTCGTAAGCGAAAAGCACGCAAATTTCATTATCGCACAAGAGGGGTGCAAAAGTCGCGATGTCACAAGGCTCATAGATGCGATAAAAGAGAGAGTTAAGGAGCAGTTCGGCATCGAGCTGGAACTCGAAATCGAAATCTGGGACTGAGAAAGCAGAATAATAATAAATTGGGAATATTAAATAGCAAACTGAAAATAGCTGTCCTTATGGGGGGTATTGGCGAAGAGCGTGACATCAGTATACAAAGCGGCAGATGCGTCGAACAGGCGTTAAAAGAAGCCGGCCTGAACGTAGTGACCGCCGATATACGCCCCGACAATATGGATATACTTGAAGACGACAGTATTGATGTTTTTTTTATTGCCCTGCACGGCAGATTCGGCGAGGACGGTCAACTCCAGCAGATACTTGAAGACAAGTCACTTGTTTATACAGGCAGCGGGCCGGAGGCAAGCAGACTGGCTTTTGACAAGCTGGCCAGTAAGAAGTGCTTTACCAAAGCAGGGATAGCAACACCAAAAGCAATTAGGTTTGATGAGCAAACAGAATCAAAAGAGTTCGAGCAACAACTTTTGCAGCTAAGTGACAGGTTCGTGGTCAAGCCTGTCAGGCAGGGAAGCGCTGTTGGCGTTGCTATCGTCGATGAGCCGGCGTCGGCAGCAGCGGCTGGGCGCCGGTGCCGGCGTGAATTCGGCGATTGTATGATTGAAGAATTTGTCCCGGGCAGAGAAATAACCGTCGGCATACTGGAAAACCTGGCACTGCCGATAATTGAGATTAAAAGTAAGACCGGCTTTTACGATTATCAGGCAAAATATCACGATGAGCGCACGGAGTATCTGTTCGATACGATTGACAAACCGGCACTGGTTAGTGATATCAAGGCGGCGGCACTTAGTTGCTTTGAGGTGCTTGGTTGTCGTCACTTTGCCAGAGTCGATTTTATCCTGCGCGATGATGGAGCCGCCTATGCCCTGGAAGCTAACACCATTCCGGGTATGACAAGCCATTCACTTTTGCCCAAAGCGGCGGCAAAAGGTGGGCTTTCAATGAGCAAAATGTGCGTAAAAATGGTCGAGATGGCTTTGGAAAGCGAAAAACTAAACACTGTTCGGTGAGCACTAACGACTAAAATCTGTGGCCAAGAGAAGACGAAAAAAGAGAAAAGCTAAAAGAATATCATTCAAGGCCGGCGTCTCGAAAAAGAAGAAGCGGAAGATTGCTTACAGGCCGAGTCTGATGGCTGTTCTGAAAGTGGCAGCGCTGGTTTGTGTTGTCGCTGCCGTTGTGGCCGTATTTGTTTTTCTAAAGAGAGCCATACCTGTCTCGCAGAAAACGCTGACACCGAAACTGGTGAAACCCCCTGCCTGGGTCACCGAACAGCTCGAAGAAGAAATTTATGCCGCAGCCGGAGTTGATGGCCAAGACCTGAAACTCGACACAGATGTTGCCCGCTCGGTCCAGAACAATCTCGCCCGCAGGGTTGCCTGGCTGGACAACGTAAAAGTCCGAGTCACAAACGAGCAACTGCTTATCGGGGGACAATGGAGAAAGCCCGTTGCAATGATTAAGCGGGGTTTGTACAAATTTTATGTAGACGCCGAGCTGGTTGTGCTCGACTACGTGCCGCTGCCCGATTTGCCGATAGTAGAAGTAAAAGAGCTTTCGGTTCTGCCGTCGCCGCCGTCGTCCGGCAAAATTTGGCAAAAGGATGATTTGGGCGCAGCCGTAGCAATACTGGTTCGACTCGCCAAAAGGGACAGACTTCTCACAGACGCCAGGCCGTTGCTGTATGAGCTCGACAGCATAGACGTGAGCAATTTCGACGGGCGGGAAAACAGTCGAGCACGACATGTTATTCTATATGCAAAAGACGTCCAAATTATCTGGGGGGCAGAACTGGACAAATATAAGCAGCATTTTGAATCTACTGATGCACAAAAAATTGCCAAGCTATACTTTCATTACGAAGAATACGGCACGCTGCAAAGCGGCGTGAAACGTATCAATCTGTGCGACCCGCAGGATGACATCCCGTTGCCAATCGACAAAGATTAGCTGCGGCGGTGTTTAGCACGTTCGGCAAATCAGCATATTGGTATGGAACGTGGAAATCTGTGCAGATTGATTTGAATTTGTTCATGGCTGATTCGCTCAATGCGCTTTGAAAATCGGCGTCGCCTTTGCAAGAGAAGATTCTACAGCCGGCAAAACGATACTCGTAAACAGTGCATTTGCCATCTACGTTGTAGGGACAGCGGCTGCTTGTCATCTGCTTAATATTTTCAGCGCCTATCTGTGCTGCTAAATACATCAATTCCGGAGTGGTGACAAACAGACGGTGGTCGAACCCCTGCTCGGGGGCAGGCTGAGCGAAATCACAACATTTACCGCACGCTTCGCACAGCCCGGCCGAATCGCCGGCTTCACGGATTTGCAAATCCAGCCACTTGTAGATTTCAGCTACTCGTTTGAGGAGCTGATGGTTTGCTTTGCGTTCTTCCACCATTGTTTGGCCTTCTTGATTTTTTCTATTTGCTCGAAGCTGTGATGCCTTCCCCGGTTTATGCCGGGGCATTTTCGACCAGCGTTGTTCCAGGCACTTAATGAGGCCAGGTTATCCGGCCAGAACGGCCACGCTCTGCACTGGGTCGGCCGAACAGAGTAAATAACGCACCTTTTATTGTCGTTGATGGTCTGCAGGAATATGCAGTCTTTGGTGCCGGCCCGTTCGATAATCGTTGTGCGCAGGCCCACGCGCTTTAGATACTTTTGCCGCAACTGCTCAGGTTCAATCTTGAGGAGATTGGCGATAAGCTTAATCTCCGGTGAAGTTACCCAGATATATCCCTCACCCGGCCCGGAGCAGCATCTGCCGCACTGGGCACACTCAAAATGCAGGCCACCAACATACCACGGCATACTATTAACATCAATCATCTGACAAGTCTGATTTCAGCCACTCTGTAACCTGGTCAACAAATCCTCGGGCACTTTCAAGTGCGTGGCGGGCATTATCTTCTGATATTGAAAAGTTAGACTCGTAGTCACCTAATTGTCTCTCATCGAAAATAATATTCAGGTCTCTACCCAGCCGTTTATCAAAAATCCCTGTTTTCACAAAATACTGACCAAAAGCAGAAATAACAGCTTTGTGCGAAGTAAAAGTCATTTTCTTTTTAAGCAGCGCTGCCTGAGCCGAATAAAACATCGCATAATATGACCGCGAAACAGCAGAGTCATAATCACCGTCATCAATCAATAACTCCGCACTTCTCAAATATCTGCGGGCTTTTTCGATAAGCGCTTGAATCTGGTTCATACGGTTATACCTTCCCTACGGACATTTATAAGAAAGGGACTTTCGATTTTATCGAAATCACTCTCGGAAACCGGATATACCGCTATCAGAACATTATGCTCGAGATTCAAATCTGTGAATATATCAGCCATTCGGTCAATCTCTTCGCAGGCATCAACCACCCCTGCCAGCACAACGGCAAGGTCGATGTCCGAATGTTCATCATTGGCCTGACCTCTTGCATAAGAGCCATAGAGCACAACCTTTTTAAGCCGCTGACCGTAAAGCTCGGCTATCTGCTGTTTGAATTCTTTAATTATGTGCTCTATTTTCATAAGTATATCCCCGACGAATTTGTCGGACCTCATTCACCTGAATTATACAAGAATCCACTCGGCATATCAATCACCAGACTTGCACACACTCAAAATGCAGACCGCCAACATACCACACAGTTTTGTTCATATTTTCAGCCACAGATTTCACAGATTTCGCGGATTTTCTACGAACAACGAACTAATAACTACGAACTAACTCGCCACAGAGGTCACAGAAAAAAATAATAGTAAATTTCAATGGCCACTGATTTCACAGATTAACGCTGTTTTATAAAGGTCAATTAGCCGTCTTATGCTTTGCGTTGCCCTATATATTTCCTTTGCTAATTTCTTTCCTTATGAAAGAATTAACACTTGATGACCCTTCAATTTCCTTTTTGAATTGTTCTGGATCCACCTGTGACCTTTTTTCAATATAAATATTTATTCTGTCTTTAAGTTCGTATGGCAAAGGTCTGTCTTCTCCGGTAGTGCGGGTAGTATCATCAGGATCACCAAACACAGGAAAACTTTTTCCTATTCTTCTGGCAGCTTCTTCTACACTGAGACCCTCTTTTTCTCTAAGTTTTTCAAATAAAGCCAGCCTATGGATGTCATCAACTTTTAACATAATTCTTCTTTCAAGGTCGTGCATATTCCACCACCATTTTATATCCTTGTCTGTAACACCCTCCTTCCTTTTCTTTGCTAACATAGATTTAATTTTTTCATCACCTGATTCTTTTTCTAAAAGAATATCGCCAAAGTTCCGAGGCAAGTTTAAAGTACCCTCGTTTTTAGCTTCTTCTTTTGCTTGTTTAAGTATATCGCGGAAAGCACTTCTTGCCTGTGTTAGTGGCATGCCTGTCATCATTTGGAAGGTTGGCACATAATACTCTTCAAGTTCTCTTTCCAAGTTAGATGATGAGCCAAATAGATTTGAGAATAGTCCCATGTTTTTTACCTTATAATGAACCCCAAAAACAAAACACTACTACCCCTGCCCAAAACAGGTACTTTCTCACTTTCATAGTTTTTCTCATCTCCGGTTTTCCAGGTTTTTTACCATTTCAGAACAGCTCCGGTATCGGCGCTGGTCGCCATTGATGCGTACTTGGCCAAATAGCCTTTTGTTATGCGCGGCTTTGGTTGTTTCCAGGCTTTTTTACGCGTGGCCAGTTCGTCCTCGGATAGCTTGACATTTATCTTATTGTTCGGGATGTCGATTTCTATTATGTCGCCGTTCTTTAATAAACCAATCGGCCCGCCCACTGCTGCTTCCGGGCTGATGTGACCGACGGAGGCGCCTCTCGTTCCGCCGCTGAATCTGCCATCGGTAATAAGTGCAACAGACTCAGCTAATCCCGCTCCGGCGATATAACTTGTTGGCCAAAGCATTTCCTGCATACCAGGGCCACCTTTGGGGCCTTCGTATCGGATGACAACTACATCACCTTCCTTTACCCTGCCACCTAAAATAGCATCACAGGCATCTTCCTGGCTTTCGAAGATAACAGCAGGGCCGGAATGAACCATCACGGATTCAGGAACACCGGCAGTTTTGACGACACATCCATTCGGAGCGAGGTTGCCCCTTAAAATAGCCAGGCCGCCTGTTTTTGAGTAAGCATTATCGATTTCGTGAATAACATCTGTATTTTTGATTTGAGCATCTGCGATATTTTCGCCGAGTGTTTTGCCGGTCACCGTAAGACAGTTGGTATTCAACAGGTCTGGAGCCTTACTCATCTCCTTTAATATAGCACTTATCCCACCAGCGGCATCAACATCCTCCATATGGAATTCACTTGAAGGTGAAACCCTGCAAATGTTGGGGCATTTTGTCGCGACCGCATTTATCCGCTCCAGGTCATATTTGATACCAGCCTCGCTGGCAAGAGCAAGCCCGTGCAAAACAGTATTAGTTGAGCCGCCCATTGCCATATCCAGAATAAAACCATTATCCAGCGACTTTTCACTGATAATATCCAAAGGCTTTATGTCGTTTTCAACCAGCGACATAATCTGTTCGCCTGCTGTTTTATAGAGTTTTTCCCTTTGCGGATTGATTGCCAGGATTGTTCCATTGCCGGGCAGAGCTATTCCAATGGCTTCACATAAGCAGTTCATCGAATTAGCGGTGAACATTCCTGAACAGCTTCCCTGGCCCGGACAGCCCGTGCGTTCGAGTTCTTTTAATTGCTCCTCGCTGATTTTCCCTGCATTGAACCGGGCAACACCTTCACCTATGGTGATAAGGTCAACTGTTTTTCCGTCTTTTGTCTTGCCCGCCGCCATCGGCCCGCCGGATACGAAAATTGTCGGGATATTCAGCCTGACCGCCGCCATCAGCATACCCGGTACGATTTTGTCGCAGTTGGGTATGCAAACAAGCCCGTCAAAACAGTGTGCTCGTGCCATAGTCTCGACCGAGTCGGCGATAATTTCACGCGAGGCCAGAGAATATTTCATACCCGTATGGCCCATAGCAATCCCGTCGCAGACCGCTATTGTGTTGAATTCAAACGCAGTGCCGCCTGCTTTGCGGACGGCGTTTTTTACGAGCTGGGCGACCTTGTTTAAATGAACGTGGCCCGGCACTATCTCGCAAAAGCTGTTGGCGATACCGATGAACGGCTTATCAATATCGGCGTCACTAAGGCCGCAGGCGTGAAGCAGGCCCCTGTGGGGAGCCCGCTGAAAACCCTTTTTGACCGTATCGCTTCTCATATTTGCTTCCTTTCCCTGAAAACGGTTCACCCAGCCCCTACGCAGGGGTGGGGTTCATAAAGTAAACCTTGAAAGCCTGAAAAGCCGATTTTAACCGTTAGTCGAGTACAGATAAAGAAAAATCGGTTGTGTTTGGTAGGATGAAGTGTATAATATGGTCTGAGTGAATTCTCATGTTGGAACGCGTCGCAAACTGAAGCATCGGTTCGCGACAAAAGGAAAGTTTTTAAGGAGACCGAACGATGACATCGTGCAAAATTCTCAATTGGTTAATGGCTGTGGCTATTTGTCTGCTTGTTCTGGTTGCAGGCTGTGGCAGCAAGTTAACGGTATCGTCAACCGGCGGTGGGGCCGTGACCACACCGGGTGAGGGTCCATTCCAGTATGGCCAGGGCAGCGTAGCGGAAATCGTTGCAACGGCGAACACTAATTATGACTTTGCCAAGTGGACCGGTACGGCCGTGGATGCAGGTAAGGTCGCAGACCCGAACGCGCCGAGCACCACAATCACAGTAGATGCAGATTACACGCTGCAGGCAAATTTTGCTACTGCTTTGGCACTGAAGTTTACGCCGGAGGATTCGACAACTTACAGGGTAATAACAGAAAGAGAAAAGAGCGTTGAATTCAGGGGGCCTCTCGCAGATGATAGGGCCTTTGAGGGAGGCAGCACCAGCAGCAGAGTGGATATGACTTTCACCCAGGAAATACAAAGTGTCGACGATGGGGGCAATGCCATTGCAAAAATCACAATCAAGGAGCTAAAGTATTTTTCCAGGGTCAAAAACGTGCCCGATGCCGACTTTGACAGCTCCAGAGCACAAGACCAGCGCAGTCCGCTGGCGAAGTTAATCGGGCAAAGCTATAGGATAAAATTTTCACCTGCCGGCGAAGTTATTGGGGTTGTTGATGTAAGAAGCGCACAGGCTGCAGTAAGAGGTAGGACCCAGGCCCATCAGACAGCTTTGGCACTGCTAAAGCACAATGTCATCAAAGAGCGCCACACTGTTCTCGCTTTGCCTCCGGCGGGCAAAAACAAAGTTCGCGCAGGTGATAACTGGAGCAGCATAAGGAACTTTTCTTACGGTTTGCTGGGTTCGGAAACATTTGAAAGAATTTATACGCTAAAAGAGCTCAAAGACATAAATGGTCGTCGTCTTGCTGTTGTGGAAATGAACGCTATTCCATCGGCGGAAATGGCAGAGGAGCTGTACAAAAAGCAAGCTCCGGGCGTGCTCTCGAACATGGGGGATAATATCCAGACATATACCGGGCAGCTTGAATTGGATTTGGCCACCGGCAAAGTCGAAAAGTGTTTCGAGAAGCTGCGCACGGAGTGGATTATCGTCGACCCATCAATCAGGCCGGGCGACAATAAAAAACCGGCTGCCGTGAAAATGGCAGAGGCTCGACTATACAGTCTCGAAAGGATTGATTAAAACGGTCAGCAGCAAAACTAAGCTCAGACAGTACAGGTCTTGTCAATAGATTGTTTTGGAATTGGCATGTTAAGGTTTAATGAGGCGAAAGGAGCGGAATTGAAAGCTGCACTAACTTTTCTAACGGTTGTCGCTGTGAGTATTACCGGGGGATGCCAGGGCACGGCGGCAAAAAAAGAACTTTTTGTAATAGGCTTCCAAAAAGACCAAACCTTGCGATACAAGTTTGTCTCCAGCAGAGACATTGAGATTAACTGGGGCTACAAAGAAAAAAGTTCCAAACGCGGTGAAAGCAAGGTGGATAAATCCCGGGAGTCAATGGAAATGGTCATGGCCTACACGCCAATCGAGATAGGTCCTGATGGCGGGTTTGCGACTGTCAAGGCAACCTGCGAATCAGTGAAAATCAATCGAAGCAAAGGCCCGAGGAAGGATGTGGCAAGAGGTTTCGCAGGTCAGTCCTTCACATTTACTATCGACGCCACAGGCAAGATAGAGGACTACTCCGACCTGGACAAATTAATAAAGGCAACGGCTGAAAAAGCATTTCGGCAAGAAAGAAGAGCAAGAATTAAAGAGCGTGAAATGGTCGGCGACTTTATTGCCACCCAGTGGTTTCTCTGGGATTCGGTCTCCAGCATAGAAAAATCGCTTGAAGGCGTGTCGGTAGGCGAAAGCTGGAAGTCGAAGCTTTTCTTACCTTCTCCGATGGTCATGCCGGAAACACGTGATGTTACTTATACGCTTGCGGAAATCCGTGAGACCGAAAAAGGACGACTGGCCGTGATAAGCAGCTCTTACTCACCTTCCAGGTCCCTTCCCTCTGACTGGCCAATACCTTACGTCGGGCGCTACCAGGTAAAGGGCACATTCGGTTTCCTGGGCGGCTATAGGGTCCTGGAACTGCAAGGCCGGGGTGAGGAACTTTTCAATCTCGATGCGGGGCGGATAGAGCAATACAAACAGGGATACAAGATGAAGGTGGGGGCAATGATGCCATTGCCGCTGCCCGGCGCAAAACCCCAGATAATCGTTGACCAGGTATTTACAATGCAGCTTCTTGGCAAGCCCCGATAAGCAACAAACGTCACGCAGGAATGCAAGAAATCAGGGAGGTAATCGCAGATTGGAACGCAAGAACCTGTGGGCACCGTGGCGAATCGGATACGTTCAGGGCCTGAGCGAGAGCGGCGATTGTTTTATCTGCCATAATCTTGCCAATCCGGAGGATGACGAGAAAAATCTGGTGCTGTGGCGTTCAAGCTGCTGCCTGGTAATACTCAATCACTTTCCCTACAACAACGGCCATTTACTGATAGCGCCGGCCCGGCATATCGCAAACCTTGACCAGGCAACTGACGAAGAACTGCTGGAAATGACCAGGCTGGTCAGAGAATCACAAAAAGCCTTGTCCCTGACAATAAAACCTCACGGCTTTAATGTCGGGATGAATTTTGGCCGATGTGCCGGAGCCGGCCTGCCGGAGCATCTCCACATCCATTTGGTCCCCCGATGGGATGGAGACACTAATTTTATGAGTGTGTGCAGCGACACCGAGGTCATCAGCCAGAGTTTGAAAGAGCTTTTCGAGCTATTAAAGCAAGTAAGCAAAGAGCACAATCTTCCCTCTTTATGAACCCCGCCTCTCGGAGGGGCGGGGTGAACGATATTTTTCCGATTGCTTAAAGGATTCGCGTCCGTACCGAATCCCTTCGACAATATTCCCCAACAATAATTTTATCAAGCGGTCAAGTTCGGTTCCGCTTTTATAATCCGCTTTGGCGATAAAATTCACTCTCTCGGCTTTTAGCAGCTCCCTGCAGGTTTTCTTGCCCGGCGAGTTATGAGATTTATAAACAGCAATAGCATACCCGCCGTTTTTTCTGATTACCGTCATACATGGAACATCGGTCAGCCCGTCGCCGATATACATAATGTTTTGAAACGGTATGGGTCTCAAAGGCACAGGCATATGTAAATTGATGTTCTCGCTCAGGTTCTCTTTGCCTTTGTTAATTCTGAAAATGAACTGGGTTTTTAAGGTGTCGTTCACTATTACATTCGGGAAGGTCGCTCTGCCATACTCATCGTAATAATATTCCGAGGCAAATACCTTATAAAGATATTTAGCTATGACTGTTCCTGATATTATTTCCTTTAAGCCCGCTGAGATTACGTAATGTCTAAGTTCTATATCTTGTCCGAATTGTTTTTTAACATAATGATTTATTCTCTTAAAATAAGTTCGGACACCCGGGAAGTAACTGATGTTTTTAGCCAATTCTTTTAATATTTCAGCGGTGACCGGAAAATGCCCGGATTTGGATTTTTCGAGCATCAGACGCATGTAGGCCACAATCGCTTCGCCATTTGTTCGCGCCGACTCTTGGTTGACCTGCTTCCAGAACCTCTTTCCGTCCCTGATGCCGAGTTCCGGCAGAACGGTATATTCCTGCATCGGCTGCGGGGTCAGCGTGCCGTCAAAATCATAAACAACTGCAATAACATTGTGCTTAAACGCTTTGCTCATAAAAACCAATGGTATCTACTCCGGGAATGGCTTGTCAAATGACATTTTTCAAAAGTTAACCACGGATAGCCCGCGCACAAGTCTCACAGATTACGCGGATGGCCGCGGGGGCTTTTTACCCCGCTCAGACGCCGCGGGGGCTTTTTCACCTCGAACGCAAGTCGAGAGGTCTATTCTTTTCGTCATTGCGAGCTGACCGAAAGGGAGGCGCGGCAA
>Ga0114922_10003102_pt1 | contig 15510 bp, 10 predicted proteins | sample AartaG_FD_100975 | JGI IMG/M metagenome (GOLD analysis project Ga0114922, IMG submission 100975) | Deep subsurface microbial communities from Aarhus Bay to uncover new lineages of life (NeLLi) - Aarhus_00045 metaG | ecosystem: Environmental > Aquatic > Marine > Oceanic > Sediment | place...
AACCATCTGAAATCTCCTGATTTAAGGAAATCCAGATAGCTTATTGTTTCCGACTAATATCCGGAACTTTTAACTGTCGCCGGAAGGTAAGAATGATTGTCGCTGATCACTCATCTACCCAATAGACGCCAAAACCACGAATCCGTTACTGTAATTCTCCGGAAAATGTAGAAAAATCTTGCAATCTACGCAATAGAGCAGGTTATTTGACTATCCGCAGCCGGCATCTCACTTGGTAAATCTGTGCAACTTGTCCTGAGCTTGTGCCCAAGGTGCAGAGCCTGCCCGAATGGGTCGAATGGATCTGTGGCTTTAAAATAGGTAAAATTTTCCGTCAGTTTTCAATCAAAAACGCTGATACCTCAGAACAAAAATCAAAATTTTTCAAAAATTTTAACTTCCTTTATCAAATATAGTTACGAGATTCACTAATTGCTATTCGAGGACTTTTTTCAATCAAAAGTGCAGGTAGCTCTAATTATAGGTGGAGTGTTTTTTTACTCCCTGAGTTTACCCGAGTTTATCCCCGGGTGTACTTACACGGCTCTTCTGCCGGGGAGTGTGTGCTTACTTGCTTTTCTGCCGGGGGCTGCTTTTTCCGCCTCCGGCAATAAGAAGCCAAACTTGTCCTCGAATGTCGTAGTCGGGGATCCAGATTATAACTTAATCATTTAACCATATTATCCAAATTGTCCAAATTAACTATTTAACCATTTAACTACTCACAATGAACTATGAACAATGAACCACGAACTACTAATTATGCAAAACAAACCCAATTTCGCAAAGGCCCAAATGAATGTAAGTATCTTTTCAAAAAAGGCTTATGAAAATAAATGCGATTGGACACTTGGTGAAAACAAACCCAATCCGTCAGGCCTGCGTTGTTTGCGAAGGAGTTGCCGGACTGATCAAACCCAATTTCAAAATCCCACAAAGTTATCAAGGAAGCGGAGAAAAAAGAGTCTCAGGAACTTTTTCCGTGTCTCAGTTGCCGGAAACGATTTTCAAGGTTGCTTTCTCCCGAATATTCCTATAGAATCAATCCTTAATCGTTATTCAGGGAGCTTGCATAAGTCCTTGAAATTAAACAAGTTCGAATTATTGAGTAGGACAGGTAAGCAATGTCAGGAGCCATGGTCATGAGCAAAAAATATTTTATAGCAGCACTACCAGTTTTTATGTTTTTTCTTTACGGTTGTTCGGGCATCTTACCGCAACATGAGCCCCTCGAAGTAAAAGCAGATATAATTCACAATGAGGTACTGACTATAGACACACATGTCGATACCCCAATGAGGTTGTCACGCCCTGAATTCAATCTTGGAGAACGTCATGATCCTCGGAAGGGGGGTGGCAAAGTCGATTTGCCACGGATGAAAGAAGGAGGCTTGGACGCGGTTTTTTTTGCGGTCTTTGTCAGCCAGAGAGCCCGGACACCTGAGGGCAACAATGAAGCGAAGGAAAGGGCACTTAGAACATTCGACGCAATCCATGAAGCCATCAAAACCCATTCAAACCTGGCGGAATTAGCTTTGATCCCGGATGATGCTTATAGAATAGAAAAAATGGGCAAACGGGCTATTTATATCGGCATAGAAAATGGCTACCCGGTCGGCAGCGACCTCTCGTTAATAAAGAAATACTATGATCTCGGCGCACGATATATCACGCTGTGCCATACACGAAATAATGACATCTGTGACTCTTCGACAGACAAGCCGGAACATTATGGCCTGAGTGAGTTCGGCAAAAAAGTGGTTGCAGAAATGAACCGGCTGGGAATGATAATCGATGTTTCTCATATTTCTGATGATTCTTTCTATGACGTATTGAAGGTTTCGAAAGCCCCCGTTATAGCTTCGCATTCCTGCGCACGTGCACTCTGTGACCACCCGAGGAACCTTGATGATGAGATGTTGAAAAAGCTGGCTGAGAATGGCGGTGTCATTCAGATGTGCATGTTAAGCTCCTACGTCAAAAAACCCATGCCGAACCCTGAGCGGGACGCTGCTGTGAAAGCCTTAAGGCAGAAGTATGGGAATTTCAGCGAACTCTCTGAGGAAGAAGAGAGAAAGGCACGTGAGGAACACAGGGCGCTCGATGAGAAGTACCCGCGCCGAGACGCCACTGTGTCCGATGCAGTTGACCACATAGATCACATCGTCAGGATCGTGGGTATCGACCATGTGGGGATCGGAACCGATTTCGACGGCGGAGGTGGATTGGATGGATGTTACGATGTCAGCGAGATAGGGAATATTACTCGTGAGCTGGTTCGGCGAGGCTATACAGAAAAGCAAATCCGAAAAATCTGGGGAGAGAACTTCATGCGTGTTTTTCGTGAGGTTATGCAAGTCGCCCATAAAGTCCAATCAGTCCCTTGATTGTTCAACGCTGACTCCGGCACCACCCCGACCCGACCCGCGACAGCCGGGAGGCGGTTTGTGTGGAAGGAGCCACACACGGAGCTCTGATTATCGAAAAGGCTTGAGATTCCATCGAATTGTGTTACGATGTTGTATTGTCAAATGACTTGTTTGAATACTCGGACAGGATGAGATACAGTGTTGCGCAGATTGATTGTGTGTGGCAATCGTTTTGCGGCAATACAAAGTTCCAACCGGGAACAGAAATGAAGATGGAGGAAAAACCGTGAAAAACCAAGCAAAGGTACTAACGTGTGTTACCATTGTGCTGCTGTGCGTGGGCTCCTGGGCGCCAGCCGCAGAGTTCCTGCAGTTTAGCAGCCTCTTTAACGGCAAGGACCTTTCGGGATGGGTCAATGTAAACACAGCCGAGGACACGTGGTCCGTGCGAGATGGTATGCTGGTATGTAGTGGACACCCGATTGGAGTCATGCGCACGGAAAAGCAATATGAGAACTTTATCCTGCATATTGAATGGAGGCACATGGAGGCGGGTGGGAATTCCGGTGTGTTTGTTTGGAGTGAAGGAACGGTGCCCGAAGGCAGGCGGTTGCCCAAGGGAGTCGAGGTACAGATGCTGGAACTCGATTGGGTGAATCGACACAAACGCCAGGACGGCACGCTTCCCCCAATCGCCTACGTGCACGGTGAAGTCTTTGGTGCAGGTGGTCTGAAGACGGTCCCGGACAATCCGCGCGGCAGCCGCAGCAAGTCCATCGAAAACCGCTGCAAAGGGAAAGGCCAGTGGAACACATACCTTGTCGTTTGTGTGGACGGTGTCATCAAGTTGTCGGTGAACGGCAAATTCGTCAACGGCATCAGCAAGGCAGCGATCAAGAAGGGTTACATCTGCTTGGAGTCCGAAGGCGCCGAGATCCATTTCCGCAATATCCGGATCATGGAGTTGCCGCCGGGCATCACAGGTCCCGAAAGTACCGCCGGGAGAGGGTTAGGCGATCCGAACGAGATCCTGCTGAAGCCGATTCCCGACAAAATGGTAGTCCTGACCTTCGACGACGCTTGTCTCAGTCATGCGACGTTTGTGGGTCCTCTGTTGAAAAAGTATGGTTTCGGCGGGACGTTTTACATCACGGAATTTACCGAAACCTTTACAGATAAGACTCTGTACATGACCTGGGAGCAAATCAAGTCTCTGGATGATATGGGTTTTGAGATCGGTAATCACACTCTGCTCCACTGGGGGCCAAAGAATCCGCAAGAGTTTACCAGGCAAACTGCGGCCATTGAAGACCATTGCCTAACGAACAAGATTGCCAAACCTACGACCTTCTGCTGGCCCTTTTGCCATGTCGAATGGGACAAGCTTCCCATTCTGACCCAAAGAGGATATTTGTTTGCCAGAGGCGGACACAATAGGCCCTACAAGCCGATCGTGGATAACCCATTTGATACGCCAGCCTTCCAAATCGATGTCAGTACCGAAAAGAACAACAGAAACGTTTTTTATGATGCAGTGAATCAGGCAACTGCGGGACAGATCGTCATTCTCATGTTCCATGGTGTACCGGATCTGGAACATCCGACGGTGGGAACCGAACCGGCACGCTTTGAAGAATATTTGAAGTATCTCAAGGACAACGAATATTCCGTCATCTCCATGCGGGACATGGCGAAGCATATCGACCCGGTTAAGGCGGCTAAACAGTTGGCAAATTGAAACTCTAAGACTTCACAGACACGGAGCGTAACCATGAAAATCAGATTCAGCCAAGCCAAAGCCAATGGCGAAGATATCCGTTTTACAACCAGCAATGGAACACCTATAGTGTATCAGATTGAGCAGTGGGACAGGAAAAACGGGATGGCCAGCATTCTATACGCTAATTGCTTTCGGTGTCGAGACTGCGAAGAACTGACAAGATGCTTGTTAAAACTTCCAAATATTAGCAGGCATTTCCCTTATACTGTATAGAATGGGATTATTGGTGTGCTTAAATGAGCGCTGCTGCCATTACGCAGTAGCAGGTATTGGCCAGGCCGTGGAATAAAATTGGTGCCAACAATGACCTTGTCCGGATAAAGAGCCAGCCGAGAACCAGGCCGGGCAGAAATGTCAGGACTAATATTACCCTTCCCTGAACTATGATATGAGCAGCTGCAAAACAAGCAGCTGACAGCACTATACTTAGCCACTTCCATAAGCGGCATTGACTTCCTTTGCCTGGGTTTGTCAGCTTCAGGATATTGTTTTGAACATAACCTCTGAAAAATACTTCTTCAGCTACGGCTACATACATAAACTGATAAAATAACCAGCTTACCCAGCCCTGTTCCTTAGGCTGCAAAGCCTGCAAGGGTAATCCCAATCCAATGGATTTCAGCAGCCACAAGCCGGCAAATAAAGCTGAAAAAACCACAACACAGGTCCGGCAAACTACCAGAAGTGTAGGGCAGATTTGTTTGATGTTGAGACTAATCTTAGGAAATTCAGCTCTCCTAATCGCTGTTGGGATAAGTGCAGTAGCTACTAAAATACCAGGACTCACAAGCCATGCAGCATTAGAGATGAAGCTTGCAGCCAAGAGTCGAATTGCCAGGATTGCAGCAATCGTTACAAATGTGGTTTCTGTAAGCAGGGAAATATTGTCCGTAAGTCCTGGGGACTCCGCCGCAAGGCGTCCCTTACGGGATTTACTGAGGACTCCATAGGAGAATCGCTTTAATCCCTTAGCGAAAAGCGGAACCGATTCGACAGTCGGCAGTGAGTTGGCAATACTTAGCTGGCCGGATTGATAGCCCATTTTATAGCCTTCAGGGTAGTAAATTACCGTGGGTAAAATCATAAACTATTATTGTAAAGCTCATTACCCGCGTACAAACGGGAATTTTTAATCGTGAGCACTATATTTTCCCTGCTGTCATATTACGTGTACGTGCTTTGCGCTCTCGCGCATCACGTACTTTTAGTATTGCCATCACCGCAACCAACCCGATATACGGAAGGACAAACTCGACCATATTTCCTTCACCGCCGGCAGAGAGCGAACAGCCTCCTCCTCCGCCGCCGCCAAGAACACCAGCGCCGCCTCCGAGCAGGTAAAATGCTGTAAAGTGTGTGGTCTCGAAAGAAAGAGCGTGCAATGTGGGAGAAATTACTATGTCTTGGATGTTTGTTATCCCCTGTTGACTGAGCGTTCCGGTAAGTGAATTGTACCAGTATGGTAGGGTCGAACCATTGGCTTCTGAGACAGAGTATGGTATCGTGATCGTAACCGGCTGACTAAACTGGATTCCACTGGGACCAAAATCGTAGCTGCCCAAACAAGGTGCGGCAAAAGTCTGCGGGTTCGCAATTTTTGTTACCGTAATATCTACATCATACGAACATGCCCCCGCAGGCACCACGACGGAGACATCTTCTACAGTGGTTATGGCTTGGGGGTCGGCTCCAACTGTTGTGCTGCTGGGAGCGGAAGCGGCAACAAGTTCCGATGCCAGTTCAACAGGTTCTACAAAAGTGCTTCCGGCGTAATAGATTTCTGTGTTTGTGCTTCTGTTGTCAGCCCATATAAGATATGGATGGCTATATTCGTCTATTCCAATTATCGGTTCGCCCTGGTATGTACTTGAACCACCATCACCTACGAAAACATTTGTTCCAGAACCGGAACTCAGCTCAGCAAAGTACAGGTCAGTATCTGTATTCCGCCAATCCTGCCAGCAGGCAAAAACTTTTAAATCATTACCCGTGCTGCCTGTGACTGCAATCGCCGGTTCCAACTGGTCGGCGCCGGAGCTATCGTCGATAATACTACTGTCGGTCAAAGGACTGCCCGGCAAACCACTCGATGATGTATAGTATATGTCATTGTCGCTAAGCGTGTCGTCAACCCACAAAAAGTGTAAAATTGACCCTGTGGATTCGGCGGCAATCACCGGACTCGACTGGTTGTTCGCATTGCTTACTATCGCTACGTTCGTCCAGGGGTTATTTGAGGCCGCCCCGTAAATGTCGTTTGAGCCATTTCGACCATCCGTCCATACTACGTAAATCGTATTAGCAGAGTCTGCGGTAACAGCCGGCTCGACCTGGTCGAAGCTATCAGTGGTTATTTGTGAGATTGTTTTTGTTGCAAAGCCATCGCTCGATGCAGCTATACAGATATCCTGATTACCTGCAAGGTCATCCTGCCAGACAACGTGTGCCTGATTCGGCGATAAACCGTCAATAGCTATAGCAGGATTGACCTGATTACCATTATTCGGGTCATTAATCCTCGTCTCTGTGGACCAGCTTATTCCATCAACCGAGGTAGATAGATATATATCCCAGTCACCTTCCCTGTTGTCCTGCCATACGACATATAGCTTGTCATTACTATCCAACGCAAGAGCGGGATTACACTGGTCATTCGTATTGTCGGTCAGTTGAAAGGTACCACCAAAGTTTTCTTCCCCTGATGTAAGCTTGCTAACATAAATATCTCTATTACCTATTGACCCTGCGTGCCAGGCTGTCCAGATATTGCCGCTACTGTCACACACCGTTACGGGTCTATCATTATTATCTAAGCCTGAGTTGACCTGCTTGTTCTGGCCGAATGAGTGCATCTCGGTCGCAAAGGAATATGAATACTCGTTCATTACATTTCCGGCAAGGTCTGTAGCATTTACCGTGATAGTCACCATCTGGTCGTAATAAAACATTTCGTTCGTCGCTTGGTAAACGAATTTATAATCGGCATTGCTACCTATCCTTCGGCAATCACCATACGGGCTGGTATAGTAGTCCGTATCACCGAAGTAGACTGTATTGTTATTGGGATTGCTGTTGACCTTGACCTTAATTTTTACTGATGCGGGTTCAATTCCTTTTCCGGCGTCGGTAACGTCGAGAGTTATCAGGTTGTTCAAAGGTACTTGTATCGCCCCGACAGCCGGTGATAAATTGGTGACGGTTGGTGCCAGACTATCAACGTCAACGGTTATGGTGACTATCTCAGAATCCTGCAGTTGACCATCGCTTGCAAGAAAAGTAACGTCGTAGCTGCCCATCTGGCCCTGGCTCGGTGTCCAGTCAAAAGTTTGCGTCGCAAATGTCGCCCCGCTGGGTAAATTAGCCGCTGAATATGTTACCGTATCACCATCGGGGTCAGTCGCATCTATCGTAAAAGTTAAAGGATCATCTGCCCAAACCGACTGATTACCTATGGTAGCGAGCACAGGCGTTCTGTTCACGTTGATTACCGTTATCGTTATTGGCTGGGAATCCTGGGCCAGACCATCATCTACGGTGAATGTAACCGCAAAGCTTCCCGCCTGGTCATAACTCGGCGTCCAGGTCAGAGTCTGGCTGGCAAATACGGCTCCGGCAGGTAAACCAGTTACAGAGTATGTTAATGCCTGGCCATCAGGATCGCTCGCATTCACCGAGAAGCTTAGAAGGGAATTTTCATCTATCGACTGATCGGCAATCGACCCGATTACCGGGGGTCGGTTAACATTGTTTATTGTGATGGTAATAATCTCAGAATCCCACGAATTGCCATCACTTGCCCGAAACGTTACCTGGTAACTTCCGGCTTGAGTATAACTCGGCGTCCAGGCAAATTCTCCCGTTTGTGGATCGAGCGTCGCCCCGGTCGGCAGACCCTGAGCCGAGTATGTTATCGGCTCATTATTAGGATCGGTCGCATTTACATCGAACGTCAAAGTAACATTTTCATCCACAGACTTATCGCCAATTGCCTGGAGTTCCGGGGGCGGATTATTAGGGTCCGATGAAATATATTCATAGCAGCCAACGCTATGGTGGTTTGCATCGCGGGGCTGACCTTCATTTCGGATAAAACCATCTGGACCAATGGTGCCGAGGCTATCGGAAGGCTGATTATCAGCATCTCCAAAATTGATAGCCGGAGAATCAGTAGCAAGGTGGTAATCTCCGAGTACCCCTCTATCTTGATAGTCTTTTTCTGAATCGGCTGGTACTCTTACATCGCCGTAAAAGAAGTATGGATCGATGAAGAAATCACAAACTCCCGTACTAGGATTCCACTCGTTGGTTGGGTCTGTATAGCCGATGTTCTCAAAATAGTTTGGCCAGCCATGAAGGGAATAAGAAGGTGCACCCTCACGCCATACCGCCACTTGAGAATTGTCGCCTTTTGCTTCGTTTATCCAAGTGCTGTCATCAGCCGACCAGCGTGACCACCACATATTGTAATCTGCATCATATTTGTTCACATTTGAGTCATACGGATTCGGCAAAGCAAATGGGCCCACCACAATGTTGTTATAAAATGTGAACCCTGTGCCGTTGAAATTCTCGTAAAAGTCGATGGTTATACCCGCTCCGCTTGGCCCTCCCATGTACCTTTGTGGTACGTTGCTTCGAGCCATTGAGTCAATATCGACATAGCCAATTAGGGTGTTATTCCTGATAATGCATGTCCCATTTATGTCATAAATACCAACTCTCCCACTGTCATATACAAGATTGTTTTCTATAATTATATCTGAATACCCTATCCCTTCAGGATAAAAATAAATGCTTTGGCTAAAGTGGTCATGGATGATGTTGTTTCGGATGGTTATATTTCCATTTCTAATAGAAAGACCGCTACCGCCGTGGTAGCCAATTACTCTATCGTCTGGCGTAAAAGTTGCTCCACTTGTGTCTCCAACGACCTGTTCACCAATTAAAAAATCTAGGCCCGTGGCTACTATATAAAATACCTTATGCCCACCTTCTTCTTTAATAGATTTTAATATGCCCGTCTTCGTCCCCTGAGTAACAGTCTCTTCATCTATGAAAGCAGGATCGCCGGAATATGTATCAAGACCATCAATAAGCTTATCTGGTGGGAAATAATCTTCCAGCACATTATAAGACATATCGTGAATATGATTGCCCTCAATCAAAGTTCCTTGTGAATCTCCCAGAATTTGTATACCCCCCAATTCGGAGATCCCGTGAACATGATTATATTGAAAATAGAAATTGCTACAACCGCTAACTAATCCACCACCTTGAGTTGAACTGATATTGCAATGGTAAATCATAACATTATCAGAATTGTAAATACTAAACCCGTAAGGTGTGAGGTATTTATTTGCACCACTAAGATTTGAATTTAATGCTTCCACATAATCTGCCCCCACAATACTTATGCAATTTAGCGTGTCACTCCATGGGGGGTCTCCTGGATCGTAAGCAGGCATCGGAATTGTAACATTAATGTCATCAAATCTTATATGGGCATTGACATTTTGCGAAGGTTGGTAAAACCTAATTGAATCAAACACAACAGTTGCTCCTGTATTTGCTTTCCAAGAATGCCATGCTGTTCTGTTCACAACGGTTAGTTCAATTCCTGTACCTCCCACATTTGATGTAACACTCTCCCAATATCTTCCATAATTCCCACTTGCCAGAAGAAAAGTAATCTCTTCTTCTGGGTGCTTTATTGAATGGTCTCTTGCTTCGCTCAAATTAAATGCGTTTCCAGAAGAAGAGCCATCATGAGTTCCACTCCCTGTGAGAGAAATATAGTAAGTTGCTGCGTTTGCCGTGTTAATTGCAGGAGTAAGATAAAATAGGCTGCTAATCATCAAACACGATAAACGAACCATCCATGACGGCTTGTGGTCTACGCAGTATGCTGGTCCAAATGTCTTTTTTACATTTACCATAACCTTCGCCCCTCCAGAAACAGAAGAAAAGACTTCTGACCTATTTTCTCTAATATAAATTGTAAGAATCAATTCTTGTAAAGGCAAACACAATTTTGTAATTGAATCTGGAGCCCCGGGGGATTTTTATCGGAATTGATGAAATTACCTCCATGAACAATATACGTCAAAAAATGTGCAATTTGGTTGGCTGTCCCGATATTATCGGAGCCTATCTATAAATCTATCAATTTTTTATTTTTTTAGTCTATGGCCTTGACAAAAGCACCGTTGGTAATGTATAATGATGTTTTATAATTAGCGGCCTCAAGGAGGAGGTACTCTATCGTTTCTTTCTCAGCAGAGAGCAGTGTATTATTGTGGCAGAAAGGAGTGTAATTTTTTTAGCTTTAGAATACTACTTTGAGGCTATAGCCTTTGGTGTATCCGATTAGATATAACTATTCGATGCGAGCAACAACAGCACCGCAAGGTGTCCTGTGGGGCAAAACGCCGTTATGGTTCGTTTGGATATTGGCTGTTCTGCTCTTGGTATCCGCCGGCATAACTTACCGTGTTGTCGCATCTCACTTGACGACTATTCTTGATACCCCCATCACGCTGCCTGTACCTCTAAGCGGGTTTCCTTCGGAAGTTCGCAACTGGGTTGGCAGGGATTTGTCCATTCCTAATACTACTAAAGAATATATGGAGAAGAACTTCGCCGATGATTATTTGAGCCGGCGGTATATTAACTCTCTCACTAAGACCTGGGCCGATGTTTATGTCGTATATTGCTCATCCCGGCCGGGGGGAATATTAGGTCATCGGCCACGGGTATGCTATCCCGGATATGGCTGGATCCATGATAGTACAGAATCCGTGCAATTTATCTCACGGGCCGGCCGGCAAGTACCTTGTTTAATACATCGCTTCCATAAGCCCGCTCCAATGAACGACCAGAAAGTTGTCTTGAACTTTTACATCTTGAACGGCCAATTTACCACTGAGGAAAATGACTTTTCCGGGTTCCTTGGCCGAAGGCCAAATATTGCCGGCGACCCGGCTCGATACGTGGCACAGGTTCAGATAAGCTCAGTTCTGGAGAATTCCGTCAGAACTGCTGCAAAAGATATGACGGACTTAATACTTGATTTCTTACCCGATAGGAACGGCATAGTGAAAGCGGAAGTCAGAGGTCAGAGATCAGAAATCAGGAAAAGATGAAAGATTTCAGGAAAATTCAGGTTTGGCACAAAGGGCATAAATTAGCTTTGGAAATTTATAAGTTGACAGCTAAATTTCCAAAAGAAGAAATTTATGGACTATCCAGCCAGATTAGAAGGGCTGCCGTTTCCATACCGACTAATATCGCTGAGGGTTGTGGCAGAGGAAGCGCTAAAGAGTTAAAACAATTTTTCAAAATTTCGATGGGCTCAGCGTCAGAAGTAGAGTATCAAATTTTGTTATCATATGAACTGTGTTATATGGACAGAAAGACATATGATAATTTAAACTCTGATATTCAGGAAATTAAGAAAATGTTATCGAGCTATATAGTTAAAATTGGAAGTTAGAAATCAGAACTCAGAAATCTGACATCTGAAACCTGATATCTGATAACTTCTTTTTACTCAAGTAGTTACATTGGTTTTTCAATGCAACCGACGGGGACGGAGTGCGTCCGGAGTAGATGTGGTCGAGTGCAGGAAGAAATCATAGCAACATAAACTATGCCTTACAAACGAATCTCTCTAAAGTTAAATGCTTTGAGCAACTGGATTGCTCTTGGAGTAAACGTAGCAGTTGGTTTTTTCCTGACACCGGCTATTCTTGCCTACCTTGGTGAAAAAAGATTTGGCATGTGGATGCTGGTAAATTCTGTTGTGGGATACTTTGGTCTTCTCAGATTAGGGGTGGGGCCAGGCTTATTCAGATATGTGCCACTATTTCACGGAAAAGGAGATCAAGATAGGGTTGGCCGGGTAGTCAGCACAGGAATAGCATTCCATACCGGTGTTGGCGTTCTGATTTGTATCATATTGTTTCTTTCTGCGGATGCTATTGCTGATTTTTTTCATGGAACGCGAGAATTGGTCGCACTGATTCGACTTATTGGGTTGGCAGCTGCCATAGAGTGTCCCGCACTTGCCTTAGACACCACAATCAGAAGTTGTGAAGGTTTTGTGTTAGCGAATTTTGTAACAATTCTTGGGGCTATACTGCGGGCCGGGTTGCTTTTTGGTTGTATAGCCATGGGCTATGGACTGGTGCCTATGGGATGGGCCATCGTGATTGTAACCTTTGCGCTACTTGTTGGAAAAGGTGTGGCTTTCAGGAGTTTTTGCAAGGATGTACATTTTAGCACTAAACGAATTTGTTTGTCGGACTTAAAAATGCTAATATCTTTTGGCGTTGTTATTTCAATTGCCAGTTTAGGGGACGTATTAACAACACAGGCGCCGAAGCAAGTAATTGGTAAAGTGATGTCACTTGAAGCTCTAGGCTTTTTCGGCATCGCTGCACTGCTGGTAAGTTATTACGTACGTTCAATTTATCAGTTAACAAAAGTACTAATGCCCCGTTTCAGCTACCTATCGGGTAGAGGAGCGGATACCGAGATTCGCCGATTATTTCTTCGAAGCACCAGATGCGTGATGATTATCACGGGCGCTCTGGCTTTGTTGCTCTGGGTCATTGGGCCTTCGTTTCTTCGATTGTGGGTAAAGAACGATGAGATTACCCAGGTTATTCCGGCACTGATGATCTTAGTGGCAGGTAACTTTATATTGCTTTCTCACAACACTTCGACAAATTTGTTGTTTGCGTTGGGGCAACAAAGGAAGGTTGCTATGCTTGCCATTATCGAGGGGATTCTTGTCTTGGGTTTTTCACTAGCCTTGTCGTACAGATACGGCATGATCGGTGTAGCAGTAGGAATTTCAGTACCGTTTGTTTTGGTGCGCGGAGTCATTCAAACAAAGTATGCCTGTAAGTTGCTCAAGCTTCGTTTTTGGAGATATTATGCTGAGTGCATTTGGGGGACTTCGGTAATCACAGTTATTCTGGCAGGGGCTTTTTGCTGGCTGAGAGTTGGGAAGTTTGCCAGCAATTGGGCGTTTCTGGTTCTGGTTTCAGGATTTCTCGTATTGAGTTATGGGATGGCTATCTACACGCTGGTATTGAAAGGGGACGAGAGAAACGCGCTGGGTGAGTACGTACAGAAGACATTAAGTCGTGCGTACAGGGTGTTATTAGCGGGTTTTAGTGGGAGATGAGTAATGAGTGATTTTTTGGCGAGCGTAGGCAAAAAGCACAGCGGGGAATATCTGTTGAATTTGATTAAGAAGCCTTACGGCGCGCGTGCTCCAGAGGGCCGCTATTTTGACCTTCCCTGGGGCAGCATTGCAGTGCTTAAGGAACAGCTCGCGAGTAGAAACAATATCGTAACGACAAACGGTACGATTTTGGCTTGGGTCGGCGATTTGGTTATGGACTTGACAGATACGTTCCTTGAGCTGTTTGTCAATCGCCTAACTCGTCTACTGCAACTTGGGGGAAATGACAAGACTTCACTTGAAGCCGACGAATTATTTGAGGGAGTTAATGGCACATTCGCAATGGTATTTGGGAATGATAAGGGATTTAGCATCGTAACGGACCTACTGAGTTTCATCCCTGTGTATCTGGGCAAGAATAAGCAGGGGCGTATTAGTTCCTTCGGGACAAACCCGGATTTGGTGGCGGTATTGAGTGGTCAGGAAAGCTCCGTTGATATAGTTTCTGTGGGGGAATTCCTGGACACGGGCCATACGCTTTTCCCTCATACGATGTATCAAAACGTTGAGCAGTTGAAACCGGGCACGGTGCATTACGGCGCTTCTCTGAATGATAAGGATTTCGAAGTGCGTAGTTGCACCTATTGGTCACCGCCCAAAGAACTTCGTGAAATGGTAGATGAACGCGAGCTAGCAGAAGAGTTACGAAAGTCAATAATTGCAGCGGTAACTGAGCGATGTTGCGGAAAAGTCGCGGTTAGTTTAAGCGGGGGGCTTGATTCACGCCTAATACTCGCAGCGGTTCCACAGGAAGTAGAGTGCATTGCGGTAACGTTCGGAGATATGTTGAATCGAGAAATGAAAACTGCTCGAAGGGTAGCCGGAGCTTACAATCGCGAGTGGTTTCCTTTGTTCAGACATAAAGAGTTCCTTGGACGCGGGGCCGTGGATATAATTAGATTGATGGGATGCGAAAACGGATGGGTGAATCACCAAATACTAGGCTATTTGGAGGATGTAGAAGAGTTTGGCGTAGAGTCGCTACTTGACGGCAATGGCATAGATGAATATCTCAAGGGCTTTTGGGCTGGCTATCATGGTGAAATTGAGCCTGTGAAGCGATTGGGAGGACTGTTGCCGGCTAAGTATGTCAACATCAAATTTGACTATGAGAACACTCTCAGTACGTTCAGCAAAAGCTATGTTAAGGAAAGTGTAATTGAAGCGATGCGTGCGCGCAGGAAAGAGTTCTCCAATAACAATCTGGATCCTACCCGTACGAGTGTGGGGGAACAGTTGACAATCTATCCTCATTCCCACGATTTTCTTTCCGTAAGCGTGCAAAGACTATTACCTCAGAGAACTTGCGGAGCTGACAGGCGGCTCTTAGATCTTGGCTTCAAGTGTCCAGTCGAGTTTAAATTTAGTAAGCGGCTCTTGTTTATGGCGGGCAGAGAAATTTATGCCAAAGGACGCCACATTCCCACTGCCAACGACGGCGTGCGGCCGTGTAGTGGTCACTGGTCGCGTCTTGCTCAGCGGGGTGTACGGAAATTGAGGGATGGAACAACGAAGATATTAGAGAAACTGGGGAAGGAGCCGCGAATTGAGCATTCGTGGCACGATTATCAGAGATACTGGATAGAGAGTAAAAGGTTGGCCCTGTTAGCTGAGCAGTACGGTGCGAAGCTTGATGAGTTTGACGGAATGTTATTTAAGGAGAGGGGGCATGATTTGTTGGGACGTAAGGACCAGGATTGGAGAAGCGGCTTCAGGTTACTTCAGTTGGCGATTTGGAGAGGTATAATAGATGAGTACAGATCATAAGGAAAAGGGCGTGCGGTATAACAAGATATATAAACCTCAAGTAACGGCAGAAGCATATGAGAAGTATGCGTTTCACTATAACATCCGGAGAGTATTACTCAGGAGTCAAGAGAAATATGCTACAATGGTTACACCGAAGCCAAGCTCGGAAGTAGGCGCTCTTCGCGGACTATTGCAGCTTTTTAAACCAAACGGACGATGGATATAATTTCGGTACTTTATTCAAACTGACCGATTTTATGCTACAAGGAGTTTTTCCAGGCGGCGAATAACAGGTTTTTCATGACTATGTTTGATAACATCTTGAACGTTCTCCTGCCAGACTATCCGACGCATTCTGT
>Ga0114922_10003103_pt1 | contig 15509 bp, 15 predicted proteins | sample AartaG_FD_100975 | JGI IMG/M metagenome (GOLD analysis project Ga0114922, IMG submission 100975) | Deep subsurface microbial communities from Aarhus Bay to uncover new lineages of life (NeLLi) - Aarhus_00045 metaG | ecosystem: Environmental > Aquatic > Marine > Oceanic > Sediment | place...
ATGTGGGGGAACTGGAGATGGAGCTTCGAGAGCTTCGGGCCGAAAATGAGCGATTGAATTGGCAATTGCGAGAGAGGGGTGGCCCAGAAAGAGAGCGTGAAAGAGAGGTCCGGATACGAAGAGAAGTCGAGGAACGAAGAGAAGACAGGGAACGAGAAGAACGCGAGAGACGAAGAGAACGCGATGAAGGTAGGGCGAGAGGGGAGCGTCCAAAGAGTGAGCGCGAAGTTGTGCTCCATCAGTTGGAAGTAATGAGGATGGCACTGCCCGCACTTAAGGAAGCCGAACGTGGGGATGCGGCCGAACTGCTCACGTTAGCCATTCGTGCCCGCGAAATGATGCTCGAAAGGCGCAACGACGAGGAGGCACACCGTGTCCGAGAACGGGCCCCTAATCGCGAGCAGCTTGTTGAAATCCTGTCCATGGCAGCGGAGCTCTGGCGAGAATTCGGCAATGATGAGAAGAGCGATGTCGTTGGACAACTGGCAGAACAACTGTCAGGTGCGGAGAGACGGCAGGTTGGGGAACGTGAAGAACGCGAGATCCTAAGAGAACGCGAGGTGAGAAGAGAAGGCAGGGAAAGAGAAGAACGCGAAGTCCAAAGGCGCGTGGAGCGATGAGAAGCCGTCCCATCTTTGCCCGAAGGTATGATAGGATTTCGCGGTGGAGTGTTAGTTGAGGCTTTCCATTTCGAAGGCAATCGTCTAACCGTAGTAGAGCAGTTGCGAAAGGCTGAATAAAAAGCCTACAATGAACCACAAGATAGTTTTTGTGTAGTTGTTTCGAGTAGAAGAATTTGGTTTTGGAGCAGATATAATGGCCAAGGCAGAAAAGAGCTGGGAAGAGCGTCTGGCCGGTGAGCCGGATGAGCTGACAGTAGATTTTGTGGAGTCGCTGTCGATAGACAAGCGTCTCTATAAATATGATATTGTCGGCTCAATCGCCCATGCACGGATGTTAGCTGAACAAAAACTGATTACCAAAGACGAATACAATTCAATTAAAGATGGGCTTATCGAAATCAGTGAGGAAATCTCAGCAGGGCGATTCAAATTCGAGAAGAAGTATGAAGATATTCATATGGCAATCGAGGCTGCGCTGGTTGCGAAAATCGGCGAGCCGGGTAAAAAACTTCATACCGGCAGAAGCCGCAACGACCAGGTTACCACCGATGTTCGGCTCTGGATGCGGGATCGGATAGAGATTTTGCAGGCCAAGATAACGCTGCTCCAAAAGGCGTTCGTTAAATTGGCGGGTAAGTATGCGGAAGATATAATGCCGGGTTATACACATCTTCAGCGAGCACAGCCGGTAGTTATCGCCTCTTATCTGTTAAGTTTTGTGGAGCAATTCGAGCGTGATTTTATTCGGCTGAAAAATTGCAGTGGCCTGCTTAATATTTCGCCGTTGGGTAGTGGGGCGGTGGCAGGCTCCACGTTGCCGTTAGACAGAAAGAGCACAGCGAAGCAATTAGGTTTTTCGGATATCAGCTATAACAGTATTGATGCTGTTAGCGACAGGGACTTTTGTGCGGAGTTTATTTTCGATTGTGCGCTTATCGTGACGCATCTGTCCCGATTGGCTGAGGACTGGATAATCTATTCATCCAATGAATTCGGGTTTGTGCGGATTGACGATGCCTATTGCACATCATCGAGTATGATGCCGCAGAAGCGTAATCCCGATATCCTGGAGCTGATTCGTGGAAAGACAGGAGTGGTTTATGGTTCGTTGATAGCTATTCTGACAATTCTGAAAGGTCAGCCGTCAGGCTATAATCGCGATATGCAGGAGGACAAGGATCATATTTTCGCTGCAAACGATACGGTCGGGGCCAGTTTGGATGTGGCTCGCGCGATTGTTTCACATACGAAGTTCAACACAAAGAAGATTTCGGCTGGGCTGGAGGAAGGTTTTTTGGATGCTACCGCCTTAGCTGAGTATCTGGTCGGAAAGGGCGTTGCTTTTCGTGAGGCGCACGGTATTGTTGGGTCTATGGTTGCTTACTGCGAGGAGCAGAATGAAAAGTTGGCTGATCTTAGTCTGGAAGAACTGCAAAAGTATTCGGCCTCGATTGAGACGGATGTGTATGAAAATATCGGTGCAGCGGGTGTTACAGATAAATACGTTACCGAGGGTTCAGCCGGCCCAAAGCAGGCAAAAGAGCAGATTGCATACTGGAATAAGCAGTTGGGACAGCGATGAGTGCGAGTGAAGATGAAATAACCGCTTGGTTTGCGCGCCACAGCAAATTGTCCGCAGCAGATTTTCCTATCGGCATCGGTGATGATATGGCCCAGATTCGGTTGGGTAACGAGTCGGTCCTAATCACTACAGATATGCTGCTGGATGGTGTGCATTTCGAGCTTGGAAAAGTAACTTTGGAACAAGCCGGATATAAAGCTATGGCTGTCAGCCTTAGCGATTGCGCGGCGATGGCGACGATGCCTGTTGCTGCGGTCGTATCAGTTGCGCTGCCGAAAGGATTCGGCGAAAAAGAATTAAAGCAGCTTCACTCTGGGATTGTTGGTGCGGGCGAGAGGTTTGGCTGTGTGCTTGTTGGTGGTGATATTACGAGCTGGAATGAGGAAAAACCGTTCGCGATAAGTGTGGCGATGCTAAGTAAGCAGGGGGGCAATAAGCCTGTAAAAAGGTCGGGTGCAAAGGTGGGTGATAGTATCTGCGTAACGGGCGCATTAGGGGGAGCGGGCTGCGGGAGACATCTAAAATTTGAGCCGAGAGTTAAAGAGGCCATAAAAATCGCCCAAATGGTAACGGTGAATTCAATGATTGATATAAGCGATGGACTCAGCAGCGATTTAAATCGAGTTTGCACAGCAAGCCAAGTGGGGGCTGTTGTAAACGCAGAGCAGATTCCGATATCGGAACAAGCCAGAAAAAGTGCAGAGCCGCTAAATTCCGCCCTGAACGACGGCGAAGATTTTGAGCTGCTTTTTACTCTTTCGCAGCCAGACTGCCAAAAACTGTTGGATAAGTGGAATGAGCCGACGCCGATTACGCAGATCGGCACCATTACCAATACCGGAAAAATACAGATAAAAATGCTTGATGGCCGGATTAGGGATTTGCAAGCCAAAGGCTATGACCATTTGAAGAATTGACCACGGGGACTGTGGAGGTATGAATCATGAGAAGTAGATTTTGGATTGTATGGATGATTGGTTTTTCATTGCTTTTTAGTTTTGCTGCTGCTGTAACAGGCGTGGAGAAATTGAAGGCCGAGTTATCGCAGTAGTTGATTGTCTGGGCGACTATTGGGAAGATGTGATTACCAGCCTCAAAGGAGAACTTAGCATTTACACCGCTACCGTTCCTACTTCCGGTCGGCATCCTTGTCTTATGCAAGACCATCAATACCGGTTAGGCGTTGTCGCTCAGACGATGGGTTATTACTACCCGGCCCAGTTAACTAATTGATTATTAGCTAGTGAGTATGGATTTTAATACTACTTCGAATTCGCCGGATGAGACCATAGAGTTTGGTCGAAGGCTCGGCTCACAATTGAAAGGCGGTGAAGTTATAGCCGTTTGTGGTCAGTTGGGCAGCGGCAAAACACATCTGATTAAGGGGATTGCAGCCGGTGCCGGGGCCAAAGACCGCAGAGATGTTAATAGTCCCACGTTTGTTATAGTTAATGAGTATGCAGGCCGACTGGATATTTACCATTTAGATGCTTATCGCTTGAATTCTGTTTCCGAGTTTGAAATGTTAGGCTTTGATGATTTTTGTTATCCGCGGTCAGTGGTTCTTATTGAGTGGGCCGATAAAATCGAATCGGCTCTACAGGCTATAGACTACATTCGGATAGAGCTTGAACAAACCGGCGAAACCAAAAGAAAAATAAATATCAAAAATACACCCGTGTATATTACAACCATATAACCTCCCAGAAGTGGAAAAAAACTCTTCAAAGTGCCTAAAATTCAGTAAACATTATTCTTACAACTTTGGTTCACTTTAGGCACTTCAGCTCACTTTAGACACATACTTTATATTTTCAGGGCTGCAAATTTGGCAGTACAGGATTTATTTCTTATATTTTGCTTGGACACTTATTTGGCTTTTTGGAAAGAGCAACCTGTAGTGTTTTCGGACGTTTGAGTTTGAGGTTTTATTGGTATTTTGACGTCCGAATGTGATTCTTTTAGAAGTATTTTTTCAGGTATTTTTTGCGGTTTTTAATATTGGGAGGATTTCCAACAGACAGAAGATTAAAGGTACGGTTAAGCAATGTATCGATTGGGTCGATACACTGATTGCGAGGGAAAGTATTATGCCGGATGTTGTGTGATTTATGAGGCAGGTAAGTAGAACTTTTTGATGAAAAGGGGCAAAAAATGAAAGCTAAAAAAAGCGGTTTTACATTAGTGGAAATTCTGATTGTAGTGGTCATTCTTGGTATTCTGGCAGCTATCGTAATTCCTCAGTTTACGGAAGCCAGCACGGAAGCCAAGCTGTCAAGTCTGTGCACTGACCTTCAAACGCTGCGTTCGCAGATTGAGCTGTATAAAATTCAGCACAACGATGTTCCGCCTTCTTTTGCCGGCTTTGTGGCGGAAATGACAACATACTCAGATATTGATGGAAATACAAATGCAGCAAAGACTCCTGTGTTTTGCTTTGGACCCTATCTGCAAAAGATACCGGTAAACCAGTTCAATAACAAATTAGATCTCGCTGGTATACATGGTCTGCTCGATAACACTGGAACGGTTGGTGATAATGGTGGTAGCTGGGAATACACCGAAGCCACCGGCGCAATCTACGCTGACGATGACTACGATGAAGATGGTGTTGTCGGTGCCGACCACATGAATCTTTAATGGGTACTCTAACAGTTGAATAACAATGTTTATCTAAGGCTGACCAGGTTTAGCGAATAGCTGAGGCTGGTCAGCCTTTTTGAACAATATAGGAGCAGGGTGATGAAAGAGAAGACCCGCTTGTCGTATGTTGAAGCAGTAATTATAGCATCCGTATTGAGCGTGGTTACGATGACATTTGTTCCGAGGTTCATCGAAGCAAGCCCGGAATCCAGGATTTCCGACTTGATCGACGGACTTCAGGAGATGCGTTCTCGGCTTGATTTGTACCGTGCTCAGCACGAAAACAGCCTTCCTCCAGTTGATTCGTTCGAGAGTTTCAAAACTGCTATGACAACTAAGGTAGAACAGTACGGTCCGTATGTTGAGAAGGTTCCTGTTAATCCTTTTAATAATCTTAACACAGTTCGGTTTGATGGCGAACCGGCAGGGGCGGGTAAAGCCGGTTGGAGAGTTGATACAGAGACCGGTTTATTCCAGGCCGACAATCATGCTGCGCATGCAAGTCTGTGAAAAGTTAATAAGCGATTAGAAAGGACAGGTGATGAGAAGTTATGAATAAAGCAAAAGCTTTTACACTTGTGGAGATTCTCGTAGTCGTGGTCCTGCTTGGCGTTCTTGCTGCAATTGTCATTCCGGCGTTTGCAAACAGCACCACGTCGGCTAAAGACAGCGCTCTTGCTGTGGATTTGCAATTGCTTCGAAGAGTTATTCTGGTTTACGAGAGTCAGCACCTGGAAGTCGAGCCCGGTTATCCGAATGGCGATACGACTCAAGCACCCACCGAACAGGCTTTTATTGACCAGACTACAATGGCAAGCAATACAAACGGTCAAACGGCAGCAATAGGAACCCCCGGCTTTAATCGCGGCCCTTACTTAATGAAGATACCTGTTAACCCTTTTAACGAAAAAAATACCATTGAGATGCTGGCGGATGGTCAGGCCTTTCCGGCCAACGCTGACGGCAGCCACGGCTGGATATATAAGGCGGCTACCTCCGAGATACGGGCTGACAACACAGGAACTGACCAGAGCGGGAGACGATACTATGACTATTAGCCGAACAAGACATTGCGACGCAGAAGGGCGAGGTTTTACCCTTGTTGAGGCGATGATGGCCACGGTCGTGTTAGGCATCGCCGCGACTGGCGTGCTGCTTCCGTTTACAAGTGGCGCAGCGGTGCGGGCTGAAGGTATGCGCAGAACTTTAGGTGCAAAGTTAGCGAGCGATTTAATGGAAGAGATTGTTAATACGCCGTTTGACCAGATAAAAGCTACCTACGACGGTTACTTCGAACCGTTAGGCCATGTGAAAGATGCAAATGGAGTTGTACTTACGGGTTCAAATTACGCTAACTTTGGCAGAGACTCAAGCTGTTGTTATGCCTATGTCCCACAGGAAAGCAGGGCGGCGACGCCAAATTACATTTTTATTAGAGTGCATGCGTATTATAAAAACTACCCAATTGTAGCTTTAACTCGGCTTGTGAGCAATTAAAAAATCCGAAATTCTAATATCAAAATACGAAACAAATTCAAATAACAAAAATACAAAACTCGAAACTGATTGTTTTGAACATTTGAAATACGAATTTTTATATTGTTTCAGATTTTGATATTCGTGCTTCGGATTTATGCGGAATACTATATGCAAGATATGAGGTACAAAAAAGGTTTTACATTAGTTGAGCTGCTGGTTGCTTTGATTGTTACCGGTATAGTTTTAGCTGCGGTGGCTACGTTGGCTTTTGCTATAGGGGCGGCAAATGATGAGACAGATGATACAAGCCAAAAGCAGGCGCAAATACGTCACGCAACGCTCAGGATTTCGGAGCTGATTCGACACTGTAAACTTATATGCGGCACACCCGGCGGCGATTTAGCTATCTGGCGGGCTGATGATAATGGTGACGGGCAAATCAATATCAATGAACTGGTTTATATCGAGAGAGGAATAAACGGGGATTACCTGAGACTTTGTGAATTTCCTACGTCCGATACTTCACCGGTAAACATGAGTGACATTGAAACGCTCTCAACAAGTGATTACGTCGTGACATACGTACCGTTAGTGCCGCAATGCAGCAATGTGGAGATTAGCTTTGATGCAGCGCCGCCGAACAGCAGATTTGTGAGTATTGCATTTGATATTTTGGAAAACGATATTGTTCATCGGTATCAGATAAGCGCTGCTCTTCGCGGTTGGGCAGGTAATCTGCTTGACAGCAGCGGCAATAATATTGTGAGTGATGATGATTAGTATGAGTGCCAAAAAGTATAAGACCGGCAGGCAAGGGGCAGCACTGCTTGTAGTGCTGTTTATCGTTATGGTAATAACGATTGTATCGTTAGGCTTTTTGTCGCGAAGTGATGTGGAATTAGCCTGTGGTCGGAATATGGTACTTCGAATGCAGATGGATTATTTAGCAGAATCGGGTTTGGAGCACGCCAGAGGGCTTATCCTTAATCCGCAGGATGTTAGTTCGGAGTACTGGACAGGAGCCGCAGGTCAGCAGTTGGTCGCAGGAAGTAACGATTATTATGACCTTGAAGTTGTTCGCGATGATTCGGAGCCAACAAATCGCTGCAATTATATTATAGACTGTAATTCGTACCGGTTGAGGAGCGGCGAAAAGATTGGCCGCAGTACTATATCAGCGGAATTACGCCTTGACCCGTGCATAGCATATTGGTCGGGATCGAGTACGGTGATTTCGGGGCAAATTACAATCAACGGTGATGTCTATTGTAATGGCAATTTGGCAAACAATGGCAGTATTGTTGGTGATGTGTTTGCAAGTGGTACGATAGCCGGAGCAAATATTGAGGGGCAGAGAAACGAATTGGTTGCCCAGGCGCCTGTGGGTTGGCCGGGTCTTGTGAGCACTGATTTTGGACCAACGTATTATATTGGCTCGACGAGTTATTTAGCGGAGATTATTGATGTTAATGTCCATCCTATGGGCAGCTTTAATCCTTCCGCAGGAAACCCTGCTGGTATTCGTTACTGCAATGGCGATCTTGAATTGAATGGTCACCTGGATATTAAAGGTATGCTCGTAGTTAACGGTACGTTGAAGGTGAATGAATGTGGAGAGGGGGGGCAAAAAATTACTGCTGTGAAGAATTTTCCGGCTCTTTTAGTCAGCGGTGAAGTGGTAATGGAAAACAATGCTGGATTGCTGATTGAAGGGCTTGCACAAATTGGCCAGAAAATAGTAATCGACGTTGGGGCGGTAAATGCAAATATTGACGTGATTGGTGGTTTGTTTATCGCCAATGGAGGTATTGATGGGATAACTTCAAGTTTGGTTTCTGTTGATGTAACTGCAGCTCCGGCGATTGCGTCGATTCAGACCTGGCCGGCAGTCAATACAGTAAAAAGGTGGGGCCCGGCGGCCGGGACATTTTTTAGAAATATCGAGAGAAAATAAAGGCAAGTTATAGGGTCTTATAAAGAAGTTCAAAGGAGGAGTCGCTTATCGGCCTTTATATACAATGAAAAGAAAAATCCAAAATATGTTAATAATACCGGTTGCATATCGCAGCCCTATAAAAGGCCGGAATAGTTCGATAGTTCCTATTGTACTGTTTTGACGATTGTGCCAATTCTGTTGGCCTTAACTGTAGAAGGTATGAGAGATTACATTTATATCGGTTTATTTGTATATGAAAGCCCCAAAGTGGAGGCATAAACTTGTCGGTTCTGCAGGCCTGGAGAGGTCGGATAACATAACAGACGAAACGGCTCATTTGGGCCGGTTAATTGGTCGGTAAAGATGGGTCTTTAATAGGACGAAAAAAGAGCAGAGGAAAGTGATGATAATGTGCCGAGACAGAAAGAGGAGGTCAGTTAAAATGTTAGACTTAACATATCCACAAGCAAGGCTGCGTTATTCGTCTTTCAGGAGGAACGCAGGATATGATTTACGAGGCATAAGCGGTGGTTTCACTTTAATAGAGCTTATAATTGTGGTTGTGATAATCTCGATAGCGGCACTGACGGTAATACCGATGATGAGCTCGGCGGCCAGTGTGCAAATTCGGTCTGCGGCAAATATGCTCACGGCGGACCTGGAATATGCCAAGAGTATGGCAATCAGCAGAGCACAACATTTTTCAGTGGTGTTTGATGTGAGCACAGACAGTTACAGGATAGAGGACCAGTACGGTAACGTTTTACCCCATCCTGTGAAGAAGGGATTTGACTACGTTATAAATTTTCAAAATGACGGCAGACTGAATAAAGTGGATATTGTTGATGCTGATTTTGATGCTACCAGCGAGGTTAAATTTGATTATCTCGGAAGTCCCTATAACGGCAGCGACTCTCCTTTGAACAGTGGTGTTATCAGCCTGCAAGCAGGCGGGACGACCACAACGGTTAGGGTAGAGGCTGTTACAGGATTTGTATCGATTCAGTGAATATGAACGCAAGAGTGAGCAGGATTGCCGCCCCTGCTTTTGCAGGGGGCAAGTTTACTCCTGTGTGAGTATAAATCGTAGTTCTACAAAGTTGCGAGGGAATAACACAAAGCCCACTGAGGAGGGACAAATATAAATGATAAGCTGGGGTCTGAAAACTCGAGGTTTGCAGCCGATAGGGTTGGACATAGGTCATAACTCTATCAAGATGATTCAACTGCTGATGAATGGAGAGCAGCTAAGTGTTATTGCAGCTCAAAAAGCTCGCGTTGACCCCGGTATAAACGGTGACGGGCGTGAAAGAAGCAGGTTTGTTATTTCGGCGATAAAACGAATGCTTGAGGAGGGTAACTTTCATGGAAGAAATGTTGTTTCATCTCTGCCGAACGATGGATTGGAAATTACGTCTCTGCGATTGGCCGAAGCCCAGAGCGATGGAATCGAGCAGGCTTTGAGGAAAGAAGTTGTCCAGCGTTTTGGATTGGACCCGGACGAAGACGCAATGGAGTATGTGGTTGCCGGCAATGTTCACCAGGGTGACGAGATTAAGAATGAGTTGATTTTGTTTGCGGCTGATAATGAAACAATAAAGAGTCATATTGAGATGCTTGAGCAAGCCGGGCTTAAGCCGGTGTCGATAGATACGATTCCGTGCGCATTGTTCAGGAGCTTTGAGAGGTCACTAAGACGTCAGGAAGATAGAGAGCGTACGGTTGTTTTTGTGGATGTGGGAAACCAGCTTACAACCGTGGTGTTTGGTCGTGGAGGAGAAATCAGCTTCGTCAAGCAGATACCCCTCGGCGGAGAAAAATTCAATGAGGAGATTGCAGCGAAATTAAGTATCGACATCAGCGAAGCTGAGATGCTGCGAGAGGCACTGCAAATGGAAAAGAGCCTTTCGACGCCGAATCCTGACATGTTGGAGCAGGCCGTTGCCGACAATGAGCAGAAATTAGATGCTTCAACGCGACAGGCAATAGTTGATGCAGTAAGTGACGTTGCTGAAGAGCTGACAAGAGAGATATCCCTATGCCTTAGATATTATACTGTAACATTCAGAGGCAAACGTGTTGAGCGAGCGGTTTTTACCGGAGGAGGGGCATACGAATATATTTTGCTTGATGTTTTGAAGCGGCAATTGGCTGTTGAGATTGAAGTGGCTCAGCCATTGAAAGGATTCGATATGTCAAGCGAAAGGAAGAATTTGAAATTTGATAGCGACAGGCGAGGTTTGCTTTGTGAGTGGGCGGTAGCTGTGGGACTTAGTCTTAAAGGGCTCCAAAGAAGGGGCAGAGAGTTTGAATCATGAAGGCCCAAGCGAGATACGAGCATGAAAGAAATTGATTTTCTTCCAGAATGGTATAAGAGCGGCCAACGGCGTCAGGTCAGCTATCGCACGCAATACATCGCATTGGGTGGTGTATTTGTGGTGATGGTAGTGTGGAACTTTATCGCCACTCATTCAATTTCAAAAGTTAGGGCGCAGTTTGCTCAGATGGCAACAAGACAGACCCAGGCGGAAGGTCTGTCAGTTAAATTAGCCGGGCTTAACAGCGAATTGAGAGGCTTACAGGAAAAAGCAGAATTCATAGAAGAAATTGATTCTAAAATTGATGTTGCAGGCGTTTTAGCGGAAATGAGTTTTCTGATTGATAAAAAGATAGTCCTTAGCAGGGTGGTGTTTATTGCTGAGGAGTTTGAGGACAAGCAGCAGAGCAAACTATCGCCGCGGGCCGGTACTGTTGTAAGTGGGGTGCGGACGAAGCTTGGCGAGAAGCAGGATCTGCGGCTTGGGGATGTGCGATTTAAAGTGGTGATAGGCGGCGTGGCAGCGGATGCGAGCAATGTGGCGGCTTTGATATGCAGGTTAGAGGACTCACCATATTTTTGTCAGGTTGTGCCGTCTTTTTCAAGAACCGACGTGATAAATGTGGCAGGCAACCCATCGTTTCGTTCGAGGACGAAGAGCCCGAACACAAAAGGGAGTGTTCAAGAAACCAGAGGAAATATCCAGGTAAGTAAATTTGAGATAAGTTGTTATCTGGCGAATTATCGCGATCAGTAAAAGGTAAAAGCAGTGATGTTGTTTAGAGAAAGACAACAACTAACGATATGCGTTGTAACCGGAGTGATAGTAGGCGGGTTTGTGCTGTTTCGGTATCTGCCTCTATGCAGGACAATGAAGGCCCTCAGGCAGACAAAAGCTGCACAGACACTGACTATTGCCAAAGGCACTGCAGATAATAAACAACTGTGCCTGCTCAAAGAGCAAATGCTGAAGCTCCAGCGTGAGCTTGAAAAGTATGAGGCAAATATACCCGGGCAAAGTGACATTGGCGTGTTTTTGCACAGAATTGCTGATTTGATGAATGAGCACAACTTAAGTGAGCAGGTGATTGAGCCCCACAAGGAAGTAAAGGGCGAAAAGTTAAACTGCATACCGGTGAATATGCAGTGCAAAGGTAAATTAGACCAGATATTCGAATTCTATCGACGGCTGCAGGGATTGGATAGGTTGGTTCGCATCGAGCAGGTGAAACTTTCTAACGACAGCGATTTTAGCGGTGAAGTAGTTATGGAGGCAAAGGCGGTCATTTATTACAGGGCAAAAGTCGGTCAAGGATAAAAAAGAAAAGAAGATGAAGATTATGAGACAAAATGTGAGGAGTAACGTTAACAGCACTGTCAGGATATTGAACCAATTGGCCGCGCAGAAGAAAAAGACAGTATTGGCGTTGTGCCTGATTACGCTGATGGCATTTATGTGGGTCAGGGTGCTTACCAGGGCAGAACCACAGGCTGCTGAAGCAGGGTTGATGGCCGAGCAGATAGATGTGGAAACTCAGTCGGAATCGGAATCAAAAATTTCTTTCATAGAATTGCCAAAAGTTGAAGGACGCAATGATGTAATAGCCAGAGACTTTTTTGCTTCGGACGGCTGGCAGGATTTTATTGATGGCAAAGGACCAAAATCAGTTGGTGTTGAAGAAGTAGATATCGTTTCAAAAGATGGTGACCAAGAAGTAATCAGAAGGGTTGTGGAGAAGCTGAAGCTCGAAGCAATAGTGTCGAGCGAGAATCCCCTCGCTTTTATCAACGATGAGGTATTGAGAGTGGGGGATAAAATGCTCGTCGGCGACGGAATTGACAGGTATGAATGTGAAGTAGTTGAAATCAAAGAAAACATAGTGGTAATGAGATGTAGAGAAGCACGAATAACCTTGAAATTGACACAGGTAAATTGAAACAGCGGATAGTTAAAGCGATGTGCTAAATGCTATTCGCAAGAAAAGAACAGGAGATGAATCATGTATCACGAAAAGAATTCAAATGACAAGACCAAAATCAGAAACAAGTTGTTTGTATGGTGCATTCTGTTGGTTCTGATGGCAGCGATTGCGGTCGCTGATGTTGGCCAGGGGCCGGCTGAAGCCGACCTTTGGGCAAAAAATATGGGTGCAGCAGAAATCCAGACAAGTGGCATCCAGGAAAGTGTTCTCCAGGAAGGGATGATTCCAGTATTTAAATGTGAGGAGGATTTTGGCGTGCGCAAGGCTCTGGCATTGTTAGGCAATATATGTCAGAAAAACATTGTGCCTACGCCAAACGTGGATGGTGTATTGGCGTTCAGACAGCTTTCAAATGTAACCTTCGATGAAGCTATGGATGCGATTTTAGGCGATAACTTTAAGTACGAGCAAAGGGGTAATCTCATCAGGGTATATACCAAAGAAGAATACAAAAAGCTTATGCAAGACCCGGAACGAATGACATACAAGGTCTTTACCCTGTACTACATCAGCGCTGCCGAAGCAATGAAGCTTATTACTCCGGTACTCAGCGCTGCCGGAAGCATTCAGGGCAGCACTCCTCCTGCGGTCACTGCAACTACAGGGGCATCTATAAGTGCAGGTACTGGCGGTGGAGATACTATGGCTTTGAATGACACCATAGTTATCCGAGACTATCCTGAAAATATCGCTGAAGCTGAAAAGATGCTTAATGAGCTGGACATTCGGCCCATGCAGGTGCTCGTAGAAGCAACAATTCTCAGTGCTACTTTGACCGAGGGAATGGAAATGGGCGTTGACCTGAATTTCCTGGCCGGCATTAGCTTAAACGGTACCAGTACAACTTCGCAGGTCGGAACGACTGAGTCATTAGCCACTTCCACAACTTTGCCTATCTCGCAAGTAGCAGCGGGCACTCCAGGTGCGCCAATAGAAACTACAGGCTTCGCAGCTATCGGAGGCAGCGGCCTAAGAATTGGAGTTACATCCGGTGATTTTTCGGCATTTATTACCGCATTGGAGCAAGTAACCGATACTACGATTCTTGCTAATCCCAAGATTCTGGCGGTAAATAAACAGCTTGGCCAGGTCTATATCGGCCAAAAAATAGGGTATTTGTCACAGACTACGCAAACACAAACATCCACGACTCAGCAAGTTACGTTCCTCGATACAGGTACCAAATTGTCTTTCAGACCCTATATAGGCGACGATGGATACATCCGGATGGACATTCATCCCAAGGACAGCTCCGGTACTTTGAAAGCCAACGACGTGCCTGATGAGTTCTCAACGGAACTGGCGACCAATATAATTGTCAAAAACGGCCAGACTATTGTTATCGGCGGTCTGTTTAGAGATGTTGTAGTTACAAGCCGAAACCAGATTCCTCTGTTAGGCGATTTACCACTTATAGGGGTGTTCTTCAGAAGCACTTCGGACCAAACTCAACGTCAGGAAGTTATAGTGCTGCTTACACCTCACATTATAGAAGAGCCGGAACAGACGAATAGTGCAGCACGATTAGATGATGTCAGCCGGAAGAGATACAGCGCCAAAAATGAGTTGCAGTGGGCCGGCAAAGCAAGATTGGTAGAAGATCGTTATGCACAAGCCGCGAAACTCTACATTGATGGTGATGCCGATGCTGCAATGAAAGAGCTGGAATACGTGCTTGAGGTTCGCCCATCATATCTTGAGGCCATTCGGCTGAAAGAGAGAATCATTGCTGAGACAAATCCGGATGAGCTGGACAATATTGAAAGAATTCTGCTTGGTGATATTCAGCGAGAAGACTCCGACAAGTGGCAGAGAAGATAAGGGTCATCCGGTAATTAAAACGCAGTATGAACTATGAAATCTAAAAAACGCTGGAGTTTGTTTTGAAACTCAGAAGAATCTTATATGCGATAGTCACTGCAATAGTGGCGAGCAGTTTGTTTGCAGAAAGCCTCGCCGAGTGGCAGGTTTCTGGCCCGGAAGAGGGTTGGCGCTACGCCGGTTATCAGCAGCGGATACCCATTGTGTCCGTGTGCTACATTGTTGGGGCTGTGGGCGTGATTTGTCTCGGATGGTACCAGCTAAGACTGTCTGGGACGGTCACGTCCATAGCCACACTGCTTCAGGACGATAAAGCACATGCTATCGGTGATAGGAAGAGATTCTTCGCTCCGCTCAGAATGACGAAAATAGACGAATTGTACCAGGCTATTAGTAAGCATTTTGCCGGCTGTACTGCTCGTATTGCCGAGTACGAAAAGCAAATCAAGGATTTGCAAGTTCAGATTCAACTTTCACAAAGACGGGGGAAAAACACCGAGGCCATTATATACAGCATTCGTGACGCTGTTATCGTTATCGATGAGTCTGACAGGCTGTTGATGGCAAATGAGGCGGCCGGCCAACTTTTCAATTTTGATTTTAACAGTTCGCAGCACAAACCCGTCAGCGAGCTGATAGGTCCGGACCAAGGTGAATTTGTAGATTTTCTAACTCGTAGCAGACAAAGTAAGGGGCAGGCAACGAGAAAGGAGCTCGAATTTTTAGAAGACGGAACTCCAAAAACTTTCAATTGCATCGTTTCGTGTGTTTACGACCAGGGCCAGCAGGTTTGCGGGGCCGTGGCGGTGCTGCACGATATTACCCGCGAGAAGCAAATTCAGCAGATGAAAAGTGATTTTGTAAGTCATGTTTCACACGAGCTCAAGACGCCTCTTGCCTCTATTACAGCATATACGGAAATGTTAGCTGATGGTGAAGCTGACGATGAACAGACAAGAAAAGAGTTTTATTCAGTGATTCAAAGTCAGGCCCAAAGGTTGAATCGGCTGATTGAAAATATCCTGAATAGTTCGCGAATAGAGTCAGGTCTAATAAAAGTAAATAAGGAGCCGGCCAGCTTGACGATGCTCATAGAAGAACAGTTGCAAATGATAAAAGGCTACGC
>Ga0114922_10003104_pt1 | contig 15509 bp, 10 predicted proteins | sample AartaG_FD_100975 | JGI IMG/M metagenome (GOLD analysis project Ga0114922, IMG submission 100975) | Deep subsurface microbial communities from Aarhus Bay to uncover new lineages of life (NeLLi) - Aarhus_00045 metaG | ecosystem: Environmental > Aquatic > Marine > Oceanic > Sediment | place...
GGATAATCACAGAGCTAAGATTGCTCTTTGACACAGGCAGAATCGTTTACCTATGCCTCACCTGTGGTGTAATTCTGGATAAAATATTCCAGCGCAGATGTCTGGCCGAGCGTCAGCTCCCCAAATTGTATACCACGTCTCTTTGTTGTTATGGAGCCCGAAGAAAATTCGTTAGACATTACAAAATCCGAAATGGTTTTAAAGAGCACATGACGCAAACAAAAATTGCCATCAGCGAATAGTATGTTTAGTTCAGATGATTCGCTTGAGTGCTCGTCGCCGGTAATATAACGAAACCCAAGCCCTCCTTTGCTTACATCTATGATTTCACCCACGATGGTGAAATGAGGCTTGAGCACGGCGAATGCACCCTCTCGGACCCGGAAACGCATATGTTTCCTTTGATCAACTAACTCTTTTTGGTTGGCCAGGTTATCCATCCCAAATCTGCTTCCTTACTCCAGCTATGTATCCAACGTGGTTGCGGGTGTAATATTGCAGTCTCAGAGCCTCTATGAGATGTGTTGTCTTCATCTGAACCCTTGACATATGGATCAAATCAAGGTCACAAACGACTGCCAAAACACGCAAGAATCCTGCCACCTTGCCCGGACTTGTAAACATATCCCTTAAATTTCGATGCCGGCCCGACAAAGAAGAAAGGCGGAAATGTCCATGGGCGGTAGATTTGGAAAATATGGCAATGCCAAGCGAAAGGAACAGGTTTGTCTCGGCACTTCGTCATTGCGAGCAGAGCGAAGCAATCTCCTTTATTTCAAGTATACGAATTTACGGTACGAGACACTAGAGGGTCTTCGTTCAAGCACGAACTTAGAATCACTGGTCCTTTAATATGTCTGACGCATCGCCCACCCGCCGGGGAAGAAAATAGATCACAGGAACGCCGAGCAGGGCCAGCACCGCGCTCCAGGCAAAAGCTGCCTGGAGGCCCAGCAGATCTCCTATCCAGCCAACAAGTACGGTTACACCTGATACCACCAGGAAATTGATGCCCATATAAATCCCGTTGGCAGTAGCCCGCATCCCGTGGGCATGATCCTGCACAATGGCGAGCATGACCGGCGCTGTGGCAAATGCGTTGAATCCCAGCAGCAGGAGCACAGGAAAGAGCGCCCAGGTCGGCGTTAGCAAAAAGATGAGCATAAGGATGGGTGAGGCGATCATGGCCGCAAGGAGCACAAACCGACGTCCCAGCCGATCACTAAAGGTCCCGGAAACCATGGTGCCTATCACCCCTGCAAACTCAAGCACGGCCAGTGCCGTGCCCCCAAACCACAGGCTTCGGCCCCGGGCCACCATGAAGGTCGGCAAGAAGGCACTGAGAGAGGCGACCATCAAGGCACGGGCAACCACTATACAGACCAGAGGAATCAGAACATGCTGCATGGCCCGCCAGGTCTTGACCACAGAGCTGTGACGCCCTCTTTCACACTGGACCGTGGCATGCCGGAGTCGCCAGTATAGCAACCCCGAGGCAACCAGCCCAACGATCATCACGGGGTAACTCCCCTCAAACCCCCAGAGTGAGACAGCGGCGACTGCCACCAGAGGGCCAACCGTTCGGGCAAACTCACCAGCCGCCATAAAGAAGCTCATACCTCTTCCGACCTGGGAGCCTGAAACCGTTGCAATCATCACAGGCCCTGGCACGTGGAACACGGCAGCGCTAAGACCGGCTACAGAGAGCAACACAGCCACCACCAAATAGCTGGGTGCTAGCCCAATAAGGCTCATACACACGGCCGTGACCGCGGGGGCACAAATGACCATGTAGCGCATGTCGATGCGGTCGGCCACGACACCAATAAGTGGGTTCAATAGGGAGGGGACCCGTATAAATACGGTTAATGAGCCTGCTAAGGCCAGGGAAAGGCTAAGCTTCTCGATGAGAAGGGGAAGCCACGGGGCGAGAAAGCTGCTGAACACATCATGCACAAAGTGGCCACTGGCAATGGTCAGCACGTGCCTTGTCTGGAATCCGGACGAAAACCTGTTCTCAACACCTCGTGATGCGGACATTGTGCGAAAAGTGGGACATCCATAATAATATAAGTTCTATACTCAGAGGCAATACCTTATTTATGAATTTATGGATATCCCGGTTTTATCGAATGGATGAATATCATACAAGTTAGTTCGCTTCGCTCACAATTGGAATACTGGAATATTGGAATGGTGGACACGCAGTGAAGCTTTGCGCTATGTTGGGTTTAAGAGGATTTGGGTCTGTTCTTCTTTTACATCATTCCATTATTCCTTGATCGAATTTGCAATAGCGTTTATAAATATCTACCATTTCAATAGGTTGTACAAATTCCGAGACGTATAATTAGAAGAGTCATGTCATGGGAAGGTATAATTCTACTGTATTGCCGCCCTCTTCTTTGATTTTCAGTTCAATACGGCCATTGTGGGCCTCTATGATCTTTCGGGCCATAGGAAGTCCCAGGCCTGCGCCAAAAGTCTTGGTGGAAAGATTAGAATCGAGCAGGGCATCTCGGACACCATCAGGTATTGGGCGGCCGTTGTCAGAAATGCCAATACGCACTTGCCGGGGATGCCGCAAGAGTTGAACAGAGACGGTCACCGTGCCGCCAGCCTCGCCAATCATGCCAATGGCGTTTTTGAAAAGCTGCCGCAAGACGTTCTTAATGCCGACAGGATCCATTGGCACCTCAACTCGTTCTTGGGGAAACCTTCTGATAACATCAATCTTTGCACGAGCGAAAAGCTCCTTGAACTCATCCAACACCCCCTTCAAGATTGAAAGAGCATCTCTATCAGCAACTACAGGTTCGTAACCCTGGCAATATTCCATGATTTCCTTCAAAATGCCATCCAAACGTGAGGATTCCTTGACAATGATCTGTGCATATCGGCTTCCTTTGTCTTCTTGTCCTGCCTTGTAGGCAAGTCTTTTGGCAAAGCCTCCTATGGCCAGGAGAGGATTACGTATCTCATGAGCTACTGCATCCAGGGTATTTTGGAGGATGCTTCCTCGAGTCTGCGCCATTTCCTTAGACATCTCGTGTATGGACTGGTCATACTCGTGCACTTGGTCCAAAAGCTGTTGAAGAGAGGACTCCATGGAGCTATTGATCCTGGCTAGAGCCTGGTTTGCCTTTTCCATCACACCCAAGATATCTTCCCGGGAATTGATCTCAAGCCGGAGATATTCAGCCATCTCTTCGATACTATCAAAGGTTTCCGAGAGGATACCGTTGACGGATTCAGCATCCAGACCCAGAAGCCTTTGTGCCGTTTCTTGAAGTTGGTACAACTCTGTCCTCTGCCCAAAAAAGATCTCGGTTGCCTCCCTTGCCAGTTCCAGTACGTTACTCATGAGTGGCTTCTCTGGCTGAAGGGCTTCTGGTCCAAAATACCTCTGGCATTCCACCAAATGGGCAGGGAATCGCCACCGCTGCAAAACAAGGCGCCCCACTTCCCTGTGGTTGATCCCCAGGTTTTCTTCTTCCCATGCAATGGTCTTCTCCAAGGGCACGTTTCCTCCTGGAAAGACCTGCTTCATTTCGTCTGGACACGCATTGAAAAGCATTAGCATCCCGATTTCCAAGATCAACCCCCCGACAAAGGCCTCTTCTGGATTCAGGCCTGATGACTGTGGGCATTGGGCAAAATTCTTTGCAATGAGGCCACGATACAGGGAAGTTTTCCAGAGATGGTCGTAGTGCATACCCCTTACTCTTCCAAGGGGGAAGGTATCACGCAAAGAAAGACTTAAGGCCATTACGCGCACCTGCTTGAATCCAACCCGCACAACCCCCCGGGCAACAGAAGTGACCTCTTCCCTCCGGCCAAAGAATGCGCTATTGACTAATCTAAGAAGCCGCGTGGTCAGGGCGGGATCTTTTTCAATAATATCTGCCAGATCCGACGCAGAGCTCTGATCATCCGCCGCCAGCTTTACTAACTTGATCGCCAGGGGGGACAACGAAGGAAGGCCTTGACCATCTACTATCCTTTTCAGAAGCCGGGCTTTTTCCCTCTCGTTCATCGTACGTTACCTACAGAATCCCTTCAAGTCTGCAGCACTCCACCCTAGGACCCCGCATCCTTAAACAGCCTAACAAGTTTCGCACACCTTTTCCACCCTTTTTGGAAGCTGGAGGGCAGTTAAGTCTTTGTGTTTGTGATAATCGAGGTCGGACCGCGCTAACTATTTGTATTCACAGTGTAATTATTGCAAATGCCGGTGAACACTGTGAGATGGAACGGTCCTTTTATCCCCTTTAACATCCAGGTTCATGGCGTTAAGGCCATGTTCGGCTAACAGCTTTAAAGTCCTTTCACTCCTATAACCCTTCCTGACGTAGGTATTGTAATAGCCCGCGTCTCTTGCCAAATCGAAGACATCCAGGGCATATTCCAGAAGAAGGGTCGGCTCATTAGTGGAAAAGGAGGCACGGTGTTGGTATCCCTCTTAAAGCCCCTCTTCGGTCAATGCTGCAGATTATTACCGAATGCATCGAGGAGTGCTTTGGGACACTGGGTGAGGAAGCTTCAAAGCTGTTAAAGAAAGAAGTATCTCGTAGGTCGAAGGGGTGATTCAGGTCAGACAACGGAGGATTCATAATGATCATCGGCGTGCCGAAAGAGATTAAAGATAACGAGTAGCGTGGGTATAACGCCAGGAGGGGTCCGCCAGTTGGTGGGGGCAGGACACCAGGTTTTGGGCAAGCCCTAGGGTCTACCGCGTGTATTGAAGTGTTGATAGGCCTGGTACATAAATGTTCTTAAGGCCGCCTCCCTCCCAGGTTGAAAGGAGCCATCATATGAGACATCAATGTAGGGAATATTCAGCCTGGCCATTAATGGCTTGGCAATGGAGGACGTGAGATTGCTTGGCATGCAAGTAAAGGGAAATATGTTTACAATTCCGTTGTATCCCGTGTGGGCATACTCTAAGGCTGCTGAGATACTAAGACACGCCTCAGTCCCAACCTCAAAGGAGAAGGTATTGTTCTTTTTTAAAACCTTTTCCAGATGGCCTATCTTGTGGTCTTCCTCAATATCGATATAATTCCGGACCATTTGGTAGACCTTTTCCTGTTGCCTATACTGGTGTAAGAGGGTGAGATTGTATTTCACATACCTTAAGAGAGATTCCTTTATCTCTTTTAGCCTAAATCTCTTAAGGTTTAATCTTAGGGCAATCTTGGCCAACCTTACCTGATCATAGGTCGTATAGTTTATCCATTCAGCAATAGAGGCGTTAATTGCCTCGCCACCATATTTTTCAAGTCTTCTAATAGTATCCTGATTAGATTTAAGGTGTGACCTGACATAGATTTCTCCCACCACACCTATGAGGGGTTTTTGGGGAATATTAGGGTCAATAATTCCTCTCCCTTCCCGAACAATTTCTACTAAATCGTCAAAAATATCAGAGAGGTCTTTTTCGGATGAATGTTTAGAAAAAGATTCGCTCATTCGCCCCATTGCCTCATCAATAAACTTGTCGGCCATTCCTTCCGTTCTCTCATATGGTCTAGTCTTCCATAGTAGCCTGTCCAGTATATCACCCACAACCATGGAAAGATAAGCCGCTTTCCTAAAATCTCGCATCTTTTCCTTTGGTATCAATCCATTTAGTGAATAGGAATCCTCTGAGCTTAAAGAGGCAATCTTCACCTTGTCTAAATCAGGGAAGGTATCAAGGACTATCCTGTGATACTTATTATACATACCAAACCTGCAAGGACCATCAGACTCTGGCATAAAATACATATAATTTTCAGGGTCAAATCTATTTCCAAGCCTCTCTCTTTCCTTTTTCATGAATAGAAGTATATCCCCAAGGGTTACAACACATGGAAAGCACTCCTTACCGGATGTGAATTCTTTTCCCAGATCAAGACCCTCATATGTTTCCATAACAGAGGCATTTATTCCAAAAGCGCGGAAAACCCCTGCTATAAGATGACTCCCAATCCTGTTCATCTCCGGAAGCAGGAATCTCTTTCCTTGAACATTAAATCGCCCAACTCGCTCTGATATGACCCTGAAGGTATCTAATTGATATACTTTTTTCATTTCTCTAAGATGCCATAGCAGCAAATTTTGTGGCTTCAGTTTGTAGGGCTTCAATTTTTTGAACAGATTGTATTACGTTTTTGAATGCCTCGAGCCTTGTCATAACACCTGCCACAGCACTGTGTTCATCCAATTCCAGGATGAGATAAGGCTTGTCTCCCATTATATATTTAAAAAAGTGCTCGTTAAAAGAATCTGGGCCACAGCTGAAGTTGGTCAGATAGAGACCAAAGAAGTTTGGTGTATTCTTTATTAGCTTGGCGCCCTTTAATATCCGGGCGCCCATGGCCCAATACATCTTCGGGAAATCAGATAGATCAATATCTCTGAGATCAAAAAAGTCCATGGGGAGGGCTGTTATGCCTATTTTGGACAGATTCTGTCCAAGTCTAAGATTCAGCTTCTCATCATAGAGGTTATATGGTCTACCAACAACAACAACCAAGGGTTGGTTATCTTCCAAGGAAAAATTGATTTCAGCACCTTTCTTATACATCTCATTTTCAAAGTCCTGCTGCCTAGTAATTGCAACATCTAATGCCTCTTTGATTTTATTCAGACTTACCCTTAAAGTTTTGCCGATCTGTTCATGTAATTCCACGCTTAATAGATCCAGGTCATATTTGAGATGGACAGTAGGATTTAGGATCTCGCTATCCTTTAGCTTCAAAGCCGTCTTTAGCATATATTGATTCCCTTGAACCAGGGGGCAATAAAAACTATTTTTCTCTTCAGAAGGAAGATTAATTATGTTTGGGAGAAATAGGTATCGTGTTTTTCCTATTAAATCTATGACATGACCGTGCGAGACCTTAACCGGATAACATGTCTCGGTTGTCATTGATTCAATACCCAATTTTGAGATACGATTATCGGTTTTTGGTGTTAATACAAGCCTAAGTCCCAGTTGATCAAAAAAGCTGGCCCAGAAAAGGGCTGTCTGGTGGTTATATAATGCCCTCTGCATCCCAACGGTTGGTCTTCCATCAATTTTGAAGATGGCTCTGCTATCCTCCTTGTCACCCTTCCTCAAATTTCCTAGGTCGTAGCAAAGACCTTTGAGATATCTTTCCAGGATAGCATCTCTCAATTTAAAATAATCCTCTTTTTTTTCGCTGTAATGGCCCCTTATTTCGTATCTGCCACACTCTCCTCCCCATACACTCTTTCTGCCACTGAAGTTATATACCTTCAATTTACATTCGTTATGGCACAGTCGGTCTGCATGGCATATTGTTTCTTTGTAATCGAGTTTGTCATTAATTGCCGCATCGAGCCCCCTGAAAGAAGATGCCTCTATATTTTCTTTCTCCATCTTTTCCTGTACACTTATAGCAGCTCCAAAGCCGCCAAGTACCTCCCTGTGTTTGGGTATTAAAAGACCTTTTTGCAGTACTGCCTCAAAGGCAGCTACTATCGCCCTGTTTAGAGAAGGCCCGCCCAAGAACATTATCCTGTTGCCTATCTTTTTGTTTCCAAGTACTCTATGCAGATAGTTGTAGACAATAGCGTAACAAAGGCCGGCGATAAGATCATTTTTTTGCCCACCTTTTTGCGCATAAGATACAAGGTCAGATTCCATAAAGACAGTGCATCTTTCGGTCAATTTGATGGGATTTTTTGAGGATAGGGCTATCTCCTGGAATTCTTCAACTATGTTTATACCATTTTTATTTGCCAGTTCATGCAGAAAGCTCCCTGTTCCAGCCGCACATACCTTGTTCATGTCAAAGTCAAGTGGATGGGTATTGGAAATAGAGATGTACTTACTATCCTGTCCCCCTATTTCAAAAATGGTATCTATTGCAGGGTCAATTTCAACAGCGCCCCGTGCATGAGCAGTTATCTCGTCGATAATAAGGTCAGCATTAAGGAAATCACCAACCACCATCCTTCCTGAGCCTGTAGTTGCTACCCCTTTGATGTCTATCCGGTTTTCAAATCTATCTTTTAGTATCCTCAAAAGATCCTGGGTTACCTCAATCGGTTTGCCCATTGTCTGGCGATACTCCTTGTCTATAATTTCTCTATCTTGATTGATAAGGGCATATTTGGTGGTTGTCGAACCTATATCGATACCCAAAATTACAGGAATCCGTGCGCTGGTCCTGGGCTGTCTTTTTACCTGATTATCTGCCGGAAAGCTTGTCTTGATCAGTTGCAATCTCGGCGCTGCCAAAAATGAAAACGAGCCCTTTTCTGCCATGGATTTAAGTTCATTCAGATCGGGCTTATTGACTATATCTAATTCCTTGGCCTGATGAGCAACCCCTAAGGCACCAACAGAGGTAAAATGTTTGGGGACAACGAGTTCAGGAAAATGATCTCTGAAGGCCTTCACCTGAAGCTCGTTAGCTGCTAAACCACCAATAAATATTATGGGTTTGGGTAGCACCCGGTTAGAGACAATGGTGCTTAAGTAGTTGGATGCATTTCCTTGGTGGAGGCCAGCAATGATATCAGCGAGTTTTTCACCCTTATTCTGGAGATGGATCATATCTGACTTGGTAAAGACTGTACAGCGACAGGCAACTCTAGCAGGGTTTTTGCTTTCAATGCCTAATTCAACAAAATCTTCCAGGATCTTACTAATATGGGCCTCTGATATATCTATCTCCTTTCCGTATATAGATGACGCCAATCTTTCTGCCTGTTGGTCAATAAAGGACCCTGTACCAGAGGCACAGGGTCCATTTGTGTTGAAGTCATCAAGTTCCCACTTGCCCCCATTATAACTTAGAATATATAAAGCAATATCCTGTCCACCCATGCTGATAATAGTCCTTACATCTGATTGTAAGAACACGGAACCAAGGATTTGAGCAATAGATTCAAATTCATAAAATCCACCAATCCGATCACTTATTATTCTTCCATGATTTCCAGTAAAGGACAGGGACCTTATTTTTTCAAAGGCAAAACGGCCGTATAGCTCATTGATGATCTCAAAGACAGATGCCTCCACCCTACCAAAATGTCTCTTGTAAGGGTATTCGTAAACCAATTCTCCATTGTTATTGATCATAACGGCGTTTACACTTACAGAACCGGCGTCAATACCAATATAATAATTTTCCATAACTGACCCTTTTCCACCTCCGAAAATGCTCTCTTGTCAAATTTACGGTATCGGAATTTCCTTTTTTCACCCCGTCCCAAACCCTCCCCCTGGCCCAGACCGGGTTTTCAAGGGCAACATCTGTTTTGCTGACGTCGCGCCCCCGGCCCAGACCGGGATGACAGGGATGACACATCCGTCCAGGGCTGTCGCGCCAGGGCGGGCAGGACAGCTTAAAGGGAGAGGGCAGAGTGGGGGTGGTAACTTGAGTGAGCCTCTTTCCCCGGTTTTTGTCCCAGTTCAGGTGGTACTGATAGAGACCGTGACAGATTTTGGTTGACCCACATAGCACGGAATCTTCGTTTAGGAAAGCTATAATGTTGCGGTCCCCAAAATTTCCCGTGTGATGGATGCAGCGGATACGAATCTAGCTGCGGGTATAACGAGCCGGACCATGCCAAGCGATTGACTTTACTTAACAATCTCGCCAAATTTGTGCTGATTGAGGTCGTAAAATGGCCTTTGATGGTTTGGGGCTCAGAAAGGCCACGTTTTCAAAGGCTTAAACCTTCCCTGAAAAAAACGGAGAACCTTTGGTTCATAGGTGAACCGCAGTCCACTAATTCTGTCTCTTATTTCATAAAGCCGTTTAATTCCCTCGACGACATAATCAATATGAGAATTTGAATAAACTCTTCTTGGAATTGTGCATCTCACCAATTCGAGAGCCGGGCGGTAGTTTTCGCCGGTTTCAGGATTACGTCCTTTTGAAACATTCCCTCTTTCCATAGTCCTTACGCCTGTTTCAATGTAAATCGCTGCGGCCAATGCCTGGGCCGGATATTGGTCCTGATCTATATGGGGAAAAAAGCGTTTGGCATCAATGAAGATCGCGTGAGAACCAGGGGGAACGACGATTGGTATACCGGCTTCAATGAGTTTTTGGCCGAATTCTTGCGTTTGCTCAATCCGCATTTCAATATATTCGTCATCGAGGGCATCGAGGAGCCCCCGGTAAAGAGCTTCAATGTCTTTGGGGTCGAGTCCGCCGTTGCTAACATCACCTTCCCAAATCCGAAGCATTCTCTCGAATTTGATAGCGAGTTCTTCACTGTTGCAAGCGAGTATTCCACCCATATTGACCAGAAAATCTTTCTTACAACTGATAGTACAGCCATCTCCGTAGCTGAGCATTTCTCTCAGGATCTCCCTGACAGCCTTTTCACTGTAACCTGGCTCTTTCTTTTTAATCATATAAGCATTTTCAACGCATCGAGTAGCGTCAAACATAATGGCGATGGCATGTTTTTGACAGGTACGGGAGAGTTCCTTCACATTTTGCATTGAAAAGGGCTGTCCGCCAGCCATATTGACCGACATTTCGAAACTGACATAGGCTACGTTGTGTGAGCCTACTCGGTCAATTTCGTTTTCAAGTTTTGCGATATCAATATTTCCCTTCCAGGGATAGCTACTCTTTGGATCATGGGCCTCATCTACGATTACATCCGCAAAAACACCGCCAGCCATCTCCTGGTGTAGCTTTGTAGTGGTGAAGTACATATTTCCGGGCACAATTTGCCCGGGCTTAATCATGGTTTGTGACATTATGTGCTCAGCAGCTCTACCTTGGTGTGTAGGAATTATGTGATTGAAGCCGAGAATATCACTGAACTCTCTGACGAGATTTAGATAATGCTTGCTGCTATAAGGAGTGTCTGACGAGTTGGTCATTCCTTCCCATTGAAAACAACTCATTGCCGATGTTCCGCTGTCGGTGAGTAGATCAATGTATACGTCTTCAGAATCGAGGAGGAAAGTGTTGTAACCTGCCTTTTCCATAGCTTTTCTTCTATACGCTTTGTCGGTTATTTTAAGCGGCTCGAATATGGCGATTTTATAGGGTTCAAAAAGTCCTCGTCTCGCAAGTTCTTCCTGGGGAAATGAAACGAACAGACGATGTCGGTCCGGTTCAAAGATTGCTTGGTCCACATACTCCGGGTCGTTCATGAGTCTGAGACCGGTTATTTCATTTTTGTGGCCATAAACAGAACAAATCACATCAGCGATTCTCCTCAGATGGTTTCGTGTATATGCATTGCGAGGTAGCTCCAAATTGAGGGTTCGTCTGCCTTCTCCTTGGGAGTGATATTGCCACAGGCCATCGATTCTTCCTCTCAAACCACCAAGAATATAGAGGCTCGCAGCCAAGACAAATTTAGGATGGTCATGTGCGGAGAGATGGGGTAGAAAATGTCTTACGTCCAGTGCTACTTCATTTCCACCTCTATAGACGGGAACACCATCTTTCTTCAACATACCGTAGAGTAGTCCGATCTGAGCAGTATACCATTCAACATATCTTGTCTCTTTCATTTCTTCGATACCCACGGCAAAAACTTCCATGGCTCTGCCCGTCATTCCGCCGTAGGTGTGCAGACCTTCAAAAATAACCACCTCGTTTCTAAATTTTTCAAACACCTCCGGATTCTCGCTGGCAATAAAGCCTCCGGTATCTGACCGACAATCCTGGCTTGCGTCCACAAGAACAATATCTGCAAGCGAGATAATTTCCCGGACTATTTCCATAATTTCCCGGTTATTTTTTTCGACCTTTTGAATCCAATAGGCATTCTCAAGGACATGGGAAATATCTATGGCCAAAGGGACAGAGTAGGAATTGGCTAGATTACTAACTGCTTCAAGGTTGGCAAAAGAAAGTGGTTGGCCATTCCAGGCTTCAGGGCAAGTCTCGAGAAAAATATAGGATATTTCTTCTTTGCCTTTTTCTTTCAGTAACCTTTCTAATCGCTCGGTGTCGATATTCCCACCAAACTTATTCGGTTCAGGATACGATGATGCCTCTTTGCAGGTAATATCGACACTGATACCACCGCTTGCAGGAACGAGCCCTTCGCATCGACCCCTGTTGTGGAGAACACTCTGACCTTTTTTGAGTATAGTTGTAGCAAGGAGTTTCTCAGCCCCAATCCCATTGTGTGTGGGAACAACGCGAGAGAGACCAAGTACTTCTTGGGCACTTTTCTTAAGATGAATGTAGTTGCGGCTACCGGCATATGCTTCATCACCAATCATGAAAGCTGCTTTTTGATAGTGGGACCATGATGACATACCCCTGCTTGCAAGATCAAAGGTTATGTAATCAGAACTCACATGAAACGTATTGAAATGAACTTTTTTCAAGATATTCCATCTTTCGTAGGGTTTCGGATTGCCCATTTTCTTTACTTCTTTGATTTTATACGGTTCCGATATCATTCTGTTGTTCCTCTTTTTCCCTCTTATCAGTCTCTTTTTCCATATGCTCGACCTGCTGCCGCGGCCTGCCCCGTCGAATGCTTGCCCTGTGAAATGCGAAGCATATTTCTCTGGGGCGAAGCCTATTCATCGGGGTCTCCTCTCCGAGGCGTAGGCTCTACGAGCTGGAGACCTGCAAACGAAAAAATTACATCTCAGCGTGCTCCGCCTGCCCTGTAAGGAGGTACGACTGTATCGGGGCGGCTCTGCGGTGAAAATGACCTTAAATTCCACGCTTTTATCATGGAAAACAGGCCATTACAACTCGAAATTCCCGTGTTTCATTTTGGATTTCGTCCGCCTCCGGCGGATCAATTCCGCAATCCAAAATCCAAAATCGGCATGCCCGTATCTGTCACAACCATGTGTCATAATACAGGTTACGTCAAGGCTTGGCCCTTTACTTTGGTGCTCGTTCCTGATAAAAAATCGCCCTAAATCATAAGAAACAGGGCATTGATCCTCACCCAAACACGCTAAACAGGGGGCACAGCATGCGGGGTGATCAGCTAGCCAGGCAGTGGCGCGTCTTGCGGACCACTGAGTCGGCCAAGGAAGCCCTGGTAGCTCTGGGAAACCACGTGGATGGTTTAACATGGGTGAACGTCTGATAATGAATATAAACTTTGATTTTTGTCGTTACCGTGATAAAAAAATCATGAAATATAAAAGTTAAGCGGGGGGACTGATTATGAAAGGACAGGCCTTGAAACAAGCACCTACCAATCATCCTTTTGTTGTAAGAAACAAGAATGTGTGCAATGGCAGCCCTATCATCGAAGGTACCAGGACACGGGTTATCGATATCGCAATTGAATATGAAATACTAGGTCACTCTCCAGATGAAATCATAAATCGTCATCCCCATCTCACTCTATCTCAAGTCCATGATGCCCTTTCCTATTATTATGAAAATAGAGATGAACTGGATAGGAAAATTGAGCAGGATCAAGAGTTCATAGGGCAACTAATGAAGAAATTCCCATCCAAAATGGCACAGCCCTATGGGCAAAATTAGAATCTACACTGACGAAGGCGTTGATATTGCCATAGCAGAGGGCTTGAAAAGGAGAGGAGTCGATGCATTTTCTGCAAGAGATGCGGGGAACCTTGGATTGACTGACCAAGAACAGTTGATCTTTGCCCATGATAGAAGTTGCTATATTTACGCATGATACTGACTTCCTCCGACTCGCCAGCAAATGGATTGAGGGAAAAAAGACGCATTATGGGGTTATCTATTCCCATCAGAAAGATTACTCTATTGGGGAATGTATCCGAAGGCTGAAATTATTGACCACTATCCTAACATCAGAAGATATGGTTAATCATATTGAATTCTTATAGGAAAGCTTCTCATTAAAACACCCTTTGATCGGTACTACCCCGCTTTATAGAATCGAGTACCTCTTTACAACCCGCTTGAAGTAATCCTGATGCAAAACAGGGGTATTTTCAGAGACCTTAATCCGCAATCCAAAATCCAAAATCGGCATGACCGTATCTGTCACGGTTTTATGTTATAAGACAGGGCGATGGAATAATCGTCCACGGTTAGGCTTTACTTGGTCGCTCGTTCATGATAAGAAAGCAGGAAAATTCCTAAGTAAATTGCAGACTTAACCCTCACCCAAACACGCTGAACAGGGGGCACAGCATGCGGGGTGATCAGCTAGCCAGGCAGTGGCGCGTCTTGCGGGCCATCGAGTCCCCAAAGGATGGTGCCACTGTGACCGAGCTTGCCGCACAAGAAGGCTGCCATCCCAGCACTACCTGGAACGATCTTTTTGCCTCACGAACCGGTGTTGTTCCCATGGACTCCGAAACGGATGCCCAAGAAACCACCTGGGGCTTTGTTCATGCTATCCAACCGCGAGGTCTTCTTCTATGCCAGTAGTTCTGGAACCAGGCCAAATAGTAGTTGGTAACCTGTTCAGCGAACCGATGCAGGTGAAGGAATGCACCACGCCTTATGGAGGCAAGACGGTATGAGGTCATTCGAGTTTGACTATCTTCAAGAGACGCCCGTAAACCATTCCCAAGTCATGACTATCCGGGCGTTAGGTGAATTCCGAGGGAGACAGGGGCTTTACAGCGAACAGTCCCCCGAAGTATTGGAGACGTTGCGTCGAGTTGCGATGGTTCAAAGCGCTGAGTCCTCAAACAGAATAGAAGGCATTACCGTTGCCCCAGGCCGCGTTGACCGGATAGTGATGCAGAAGGCAAAACCAAAGGATCGTTCGGAACAGGAAGTGGCGGGATATCGAGACGTCCTGGCTGATATTCACACGAACTACAATAGGATCCAATTATCTTCGCATTTGATCAGAAACTGGCATCGGACCCTCTATCGCTATACCGAGGAAACCGGAGGGTCGTGGAAAAAAAAGGACAACGCAATCCTTGAGGTGGGTTCAGACGGGAGGCAGTTTGTACGATTTCAAACGGTCTCGGCTTTGGCCACCCCGGAATTCATGGAACGCTTAATTGCCTTATTCAACCAGGCCCTTGATCAGGGTAAGGCAGATCCCCTGTTTTTTATTGCCTCATTTGTTCTTGATTTCGAATGCATTCATCCCTTCTGGGATGGGAATGGCCGGATCGGACGGCTTCTTACTCTGCTACTGCTCTACCAGAATGGCTACGAAGTAGGCCGGTATATCAGCCTGGAGCGAATCGTGGAAGAGAGTAAAGAGACCTATTACGAGGCCCTGCTAAAGAGTTCCGCTGGATGGCATGAGGCGCATCATGACCTCCGACCCTGCTGGAATTACTTTCTGGGAATGCTTACCGCAGCATATAAGGAATTCGAGGACAGAGTCGGAGCGATCACTTCGGCTCGGGGCGCCAAGCGAGAAATGGTCCGCCGTGCTTTTAATCGACTTCCCGAACGATTCAAGATCGCCGACTTGAGACAAGCGTGCCCTGGTGTGAGCTATCCAACTCTTCAAAGGGCGCTTGCAGACCTACGGAAAGCCGGTAAGGTGCGGTGTCTGGGACGAGGGCCTGATGCTGAATGGCAAAAGGAGGAAGGTTGATAAGATAATCTTATCACCAA
>Ga0114922_10003105_pt1 | contig 15507 bp, 9 predicted proteins | sample AartaG_FD_100975 | JGI IMG/M metagenome (GOLD analysis project Ga0114922, IMG submission 100975) | Deep subsurface microbial communities from Aarhus Bay to uncover new lineages of life (NeLLi) - Aarhus_00045 metaG | ecosystem: Environmental > Aquatic > Marine > Oceanic > Sediment | place: Aarhus...
AAGTAAAACTTCAAAATCTTCTTTTACAAGCGAAAGTAAAGGTGGTTTTCCTGAAAGTAGTGTTTCCAAATCTGATCATTCTCCTGGAATAACGGCTACGTCGCTTCTAGCAACTATTTTGGCATCAATAGGAGGGGTGGCGAGCGTGATGACTGGTATCGTAGGTGCCTGGTTTAAATACAGAAAATACAAAATCGCTTCCGTAATGTATCAACAGAATCCGTTCGCAGCTGAAATTCGCAAACACGCAAATATTAACGTCTCGGACTTTGAATCAAATGAAGGACAGAAATATATAAAGATAGTAGACAACCTAGCAAGTAAACTTGAAGAACAAGGAATTGATGTAAAGGAAATGGATCAAGAAGAATTAAGAACAGTGACTCTTCATTCAGTCAAGGTGATTAAAGATAAGGTAAAACCTCAGAAAAGTTGGCTGTGGCATAAGCGGATACCAGTAGATGCTCTAGAAAAAGCAAAAAAATCAATTACAAACAAAGTAATTCGTAAATATGTTAAAGGAACAAATCAAGAGGGGATTACGTTACAAATTTCCAAAGGGTCAGGAATAATCGATTCAGGTGAACTAAGTAAATTCAAGGAAATAGGCCAAGGTGCGATGGGTATTGTTTATAAAGCAAGATATCATGGCAGTGATGTAGCAATTAAACAATTGCCTATTATTGCAGCAGATTCTAATGAATTAAAACAGTTTGAGCAAGAAGCTGAGTTAATGAAAGAACTGCGCCATCCTCATGTAGTAAATTTTTATGGTTACTATCAAGACCCAACGCATTATAGCATTGTCATGGAATATGTTTCCGGTGGCTCTCTGGATAAGGTTCTATATGATACACAACAAGCATTTCCATGGTATCCAACCCGATGGGATATTGCACATGATGTTGCGAGTGCGGTATCTTTTCTGCATAGCAATCACATTATCCATCGAGATCTAAAGAGTCAGAACGTATTAGTGTATCGTCAAGATGATCGTATGCGTGCTAAGGTAGCTGATGTTGGAATAGCTAAAATTTTGAAAGAAGAAGAGATGGCCACAATGACTAAGGGTATGGGTACTCCGCTCTGGATGGCGCCAGAAGTAATAGAAGCTCAGGGAGAAAAGAAAAAAATTACTTATGATGAAAAAGTAGATGTTTATAGTTACGGGATTATATTAAGTGAGCTAATTAATCGCAAAGCTCCTTTTTCTGAGATAGATAATTTTTTCAAAGTTATCCCTCAGGTGTTAGAAGGCAATCGACCAGCCTTCGATAAAGAAAGTGCACCATCCAATTTTGTTGCCCTAATGGAACGATGTTGGGCTCAGCGTGCAGCAGAACGCCCGGAAATAAAAGAAGTTGTTGATACATTAGACCAAATGGAACAAGAGGTACAAGCGTTTGAGTGCTAAATAGCTTGTAAGATATATTTTAAGTTTTCTGGATCCTCGCTTTCGCGCATAGGCGTCAACTTAAAGATTTAATTCCGTCATTCTGGCCATGGATTGGCCAGAATCCAGTAACAAGGATGTTTATTACTCTGCGCCGCGCATGCCCTGGATCCCGCGGTCAAGCCGCGGGATGACGAGGAGGGTTGCAGGATGACGTGAAATAGTATTTAAAATTGATCAAATTCAGAATTGCTGATTCGAAGAAATTACTTGCAAAAATTCCCAATATCACAGAACATTTTCATTGAGGTTATGTCATGCACATGGAGAATATCCGCAATTTTTCTATTATTGCCCATATCGATCATGGTAAATCAACATTAGCAGACCGTTTTATTCAGATTTGCGGCGGGCTTCCTGAACGGGAAATGACCGAACAGGTCTTGGACAGTATGGCAATTGAGCGTGAACGCGGCATTACTATTAAAGCACAGAGTGTTACTTTATATTACCAGAATCAGAAAGGTGAGGAATATCAGTTAAATTTCATTGACACACCAGGACATGTGGATTTTTCATACGAGGTGTCGCGATCCCTAGCCGCTTGTGAAGGAGCTTTACTATTAGTTGATGCAGCACAGGGAGTCGAAGCACAGACAGTGACCGTATGCCATATGGCTATAGAACAAGGTTTATATGTTCTACCGGTATTAAACAAAATGGATTTGCCACAAGTTGAACCAGAAAGGGTGATTCAAGAAATTGAAGATATTGTTGGTATTGATGCGCACGGTGCACTTCGTATTAGTGCAAAAAATAACGTTGGTATCAATGAATTATTAGAGCAAATTATAGTTAAAATTCCACATCCTCTGGGTAATCCGAAAGCGGCTTTACAGGCTTTGATCATTGATTCATGGTTCGACAGTTATCTGGGAGTAATCTCATTAGTTAGAGTCAAAAATGGTACTCTTAGATTAGGTGAGAAAATTCGTGTTATGAGTACTGGTAGAAATTACTTGACTGATGAAATAGGTATTTTTACTCCCAAGAGAAAATCTACTAATATTCTACAAGCTGGAGAAGTAGGATACGTAATCGCTGGCATTAAGGATATTTTTGGAGCACCAGTCGGTGATACATTAACTCATGCAACAAATCCCTCTACTCAACCGCTTGTCGGGTTTAAAAAAGTTAAACCTCAAGTTTATGCTGGACTATATCCGTTAAGTAGTGATGACTTTGAAGCGTTTCGGGATGCTTTAGCTAAACTGCGTCTTAACGATGCAGCATTGATTTATGAACCGGAAGTTTCTGCTTTAGGATTTGGTTTTCGCTGCGGTTTTTTGGGAACGTTACATATGGAGATTGTCCAAGAACGATTAAAGCGTGAATATAATCTATACATAATCACCACTGCACCAACTGTGGTCTATCAAGTTTTATTACTCAGCGGCCAAACTCTGCATATAGAAAATCCTGCTGTTTTACCTGCCGTTACTGAAATCACAGAATTACGAGAGCCAATTGTAAAAGCAAATATTTTAGTACCTAAAGAATATGTTGGTAGCGTTATGACGCTATGTATGGAACGGCGCGGCGTACAAACTAGTATGTTATATGTTGCTAATCAAGTATCTTTAAGTTACGAATTACCTATGAATGAGGTAATATTAAACTTTTTTGACCGTTTAAAATCAATAACTAGAGGTTATGCGTCTTTAGATTATGCATTTGATCATTTTCAAAATGCAAATTTAGTTAAATTAGATATTTTAATAAATGGTGAAAAAGTTGACGCTTTAGCCACGATTGTGCATCGTGATAAAGCATATAAACGTGGTCAAGATTTGGTTAGCAAAATGAAGGAATTAATTCCGCGACAAATGTTTGAGGTGGCAATTCAGGCGGCGATTGCTTCCAAAATAATTGCCAGACAAACTGTTAAAGCACTACGTAAAGATGTTACTGCGAAATGTTATGGTGGAGATGTAACCCGTAAACGTAAACTATTAGAAAGGCAAAAAGCTGGTAAAAAACGTATGAAGAAAATCGGCAAAGTTGCCATCCCGCAAGAGGCTTTTTTGGCAGTTTTAAAAACAGGAGATTAAAAAATGAATATAAGTTTCGATTTTCCTTTGATATTAACATCATTAGTTTTAATTACCGGGTTAATATCATTAATAGATATATTATTTTTCGCTGCAAAGCGAAAAAAAATTGGCAAAAAAAAATCGATCTTCATCGATTATTCAAGGTCATTTTTTCCAATATTATTAATTGTGTTATTAATTCGTTCTTTTTTAATTCAACCGTATCGAGTACCAACAGGTTCTCTAGAGCCTACAATATTGCCAGGTGATTTTATAGCAGTTAACCAATTTGTTTATGGATTACGATTACCAGTTATAAATTATAAGATTGTAAATATTGGTGAACCACAACGTGGAGATATCGCATTATTTCGCTGGCCTGATAATCCTAAAATAATATTTGTGAAGCGAGTGGTCGGTATTCCGGGCGACCATATTGTTTATCGTAATAAAATCTTACGTATCAATGGTAAGATTGCCGATCAAAAATTAATTGGTAAAGTACTAGATATCGAACCCGATAATGTACCAGTTATAGTGCAGAAAAAATTAGAAAATTTATTAGGAGTTAAGCATTATATATTTATCAGAGAAGCAAGTGGCGACATTGGTACCGTTGACACGACAGTTCCAAAAGGTTATTACTTTATGATGGGAGATAATCGTGATGCTAGTGATGATAGTCGTTTCTGGGGATTTGTACCAGAACAAAATTTAATTGGTAAAGCTTTTTTAATTTGGATGAGTTGGGACCCGGTGAAACATGAAATTCGTTGGCATAGAATTGGCGAAAGAATTCACTAAGATGATGAATTTATTAGAAAAAAAACTAGATTATAAATTTAAAAATCCGAAATTACTTAATGTTGCCTTACGGCATCGCAGTTTTGGCGGAGTAAGTAACGAGCGTTTGGAATTTCTCGGCGATTCGATTGTTAACTTCGTTATCGCTGCTGAATTATTTCGTAAATATCCAGAATTTGAAGAAGGTGAATTAAGCAGGTTACGCTCTAATTTGATCAACAAGGAAACTTTAGCAGAACTGGCCAAAGAATTTAACGTCGGTGATTACTTATACTTAGGAGCTGGGGAAAAGAAAAGTGGTGGATTTCGCAGAACTTCTATTTTAGCTAATACTATGGAAGCAATTATTGGTGCAACTTATTTAGATAGTGATATGGAAACCTGTCAGCAGAAAATTTTAATCTGGTATGGCACAAGATTAACTGGATTAACCATAGTTGGCCAGAAAGATCCAAAATCACAATTACAGGAACTTATCCAGGCGCGTGGATTACCATTACCGACTTATAAAGTCGTTGCCACTCACGGAAAAGCACATAAGCAAATATTTCATGTACAGTGCACCGTCCAAGGATTAGAAATCATTAGCAAAGGGCAGGGGACTAATAAACAAGAAGCAGAACAAAATGCAGCTAAGAAATTTTTGGCACAATTAGAATAAAATTATGGATAACATAACTAAAGAAACATACTGCGGATACGTGGCTATTATTGGACGGCCTAATGTTGGTAAGTCCTCTTTGTTAAATAAAATCCTAGGGCAAAAAATTAGTATTACTGCTCGTAAACCACAGACTACTAGGCATAAAATCTTAGGCATTAAAACTGAAAAAAATATTCAAGCCATCTATGTTGACACTCCTGGATTTCATGTAGGTGGAAAACGTAAGCTTAATAAGTACATGATGCGAGCCATACGAAGTGCATTAGCTGATGTGGACATAATTATCTTTGTAGTTGAGGGTTTGTTATGGAGAAAAGATGATGAGCTTATCTTAGAGAATATTATCAAAGCTAGCTGTCCAGTGATTCTAGCAATTAATAAAGTTGATAAAATTAAGGATAAAGATAAATTATTACCTCATATGAAAAATCTAAATCAGAAATTTAATTTTGACGCTAACATTCCCCTATCTGCCAAAACAGGCGTTAATATTTTTGAACTTGAACAAATAGTAGCTGAATTATTACCGATAAATCCCTTCTATTTTGCAGAAGAACAAATAACTGATAAAAGCGAAAGATTTTTAGTTGCAGAGATCATTCGAGAGAAACTAACTAGATTATTAGGGCAGGAACTACCGCACGAATTAACTGTTGAAATCGAAAAATTCGAAGCAAAAGAAAAAATAATAAATATTAGTGCGGTAATTTATGTGGAACGTCCAGGCCAAAAAGCTATTATCATCGGTAAAAAGGGAGAAAAACTGAAAGAAATCGGCAGCAAAGCCCGTATAGATATAGAGTGCTTACTGAATAAAAAAGTCTTTTTGCAACTATGGGTTAAAGTCAAACGCGGTTGGTCTGAGGATGAGCAAGCCTTAAAAAGTTTGGGATATGTGGATTAGCAAAGGACAAAGGGGTCAAGTCTCATCTTACGACATTTCATTCGAATGTCGTAAGATGAGACTTGACCCCTTTGCTTTCGTCCGCGTTTTTTACGTCATACTCGCGACCCTCTCGTCATCCCGCGGCTTGACCGCGGGATCCAGGCCCCGCCGCGGCGCAGTGTAATAAACATCCTTGTTACTGGATTCTGGCCAATCCATGGCCAGAATGACAGAATTAAATCCTTAAGTTGACGCCTATGCGCGAAGACGGGTATCCAGAAAGCCTAAAATACCTAGATCCTCGCCTTTGCGAGGATGACGTTAGATATGTTTAACACAATCTATATAATAAATTTTCCTGCCGTTTTCCTCCTTAACAGTAACTCCATGAGTTTCAGTTTCAAAACCTGGGTATAAATTATCAAAATCTTCTAACACTTGTAGATAATCAATAATTATTCTGCTATTTGCGGTAAATCTTTCTCCGGGCATAATAATTGGAATTCCTGGTGGATAAGGAACAACCATAACTGCAGCTATGCGATTATTCAGCTGAGAAAGTTTTACTGTATCTATATGATTTTCTACCAACTTAACATAAGCTTGTGCTGGTGTTATAACAGGATCCGGTACTTTATCGAACATTTTTGACATTATCGTGCTTATATCTTTTTTTCTAAGATAATCATGCATCTCATTCGCTAAATCTTGAATAGTCATGCTTTGGTAGCGTTGCGGATGATCTATCACTAGCTGTGGTAGTATATTTTCAAGTGGAGTATTTTCATCATATAAGCGTTTAAATTCTAAAAATGCAGCCAGTAACGTACCCGATTTGCTACGTGTGATGCCAATAGAAAATAATAACAAAAATGCATAGAAATTGGTTTTTTCATCAACAATACCTCGGTTCATTAGAAATTTAGTTAATAAGAACGCGGGTATTCCCCAGTCACTCATGCTACCATCTTCATTTATTCCAGGTGTTAAAATCGATACTTTAATCGGATCCAATAACATGTGTTCTGTAATCAGATTCTTATAGCCATGCCAAGTCTTTTTAGGTCTTAAAAGCCAGCACTTAGAATCTTTTGTTAAATGATCAGTATTTGCATTAAGAAAATTGATTCGTTTATTACTTGAATCATAAACAACATCTGGTTGCCACACCTTGAAGAACCAATTATCTTTTTTGGTTTTTTTCGTAGTAATATTCAATTCGTTTCGAATTTGTAAAATCTTTTTACGAAAAATAATTGCCTCTTTAATTGAATCATGAATTAAAGCACGTCCTGCCTTACCCTCCATCATTTTTGCAGCAACATCTAAAGAAGCAATAATACTATATTGAGGAGAAGTAGAAGTATGCATCATAAACGCTTCATTAAAGCGATTCGGGTCGATTTTTTTAATACCACTTTTAACATGAACCATCGATGCTTGTGAAAAGGCGGCTAGTAATTTATGTGTAGATTGAGTGCTGTACACTGCTGGATGCTGCTGAGTGTGTGTTGAGCACATAGCATAGCGATTTTTGTATAATTCATGAAAGTGCGCATAGGAGAACCATGCTTCATCTAAGTGTAAATTATCGGTAATATTTTGCAGCTTATTCTTAATATCAACAACATCATAAGCTAAACCATCATAAGTACTATTGGTAATTACTACTAATTTTGGCTTAACTTTTTTATTTGCAATTAAAGGATTTGCAGCGATTTTTTTTCTAATAGTCTTTGCATCAAATTCACTTGCATAAATGCCACCAATAATTCCATAAGCGTTTCGTGCCGGCATTAAATAAATCGGAATAGCTCCTGTCATCGTTAATGCATGCTGTAAGGATTTATGACAATTACGATCTACTACAACGATATCACCAGCGGTTACACAACTGTGCATAACGATTTTGTTTGCAGTAGAAGTACCGTTGGTAACAAAGTATGTGTACTCGGCTCCAAAAATTTTTGCTGCTCGTTGTTCAGCTTCACCATTAACACCACTATGTTCCATCAATGATCCTAATTCAGGAACCGATACTGATAGGTCAGCACGAAAAACGTTTTCGCCATAAAAATTATAGAACGCCCGTCCTACCAAGGATTTTAAAAATGCGACACCACCCATATGGCCTGGAGTATGCCAAGCATATTTATAATTCTCGGCATAATTTACTAGTTCCTTAAAAAACACTGGTAAAATATTATTTAAATAATTCATTGCAGCGTGTTCGACGCGCCCAGCGATAAAGTGAGGAGTATCCTCAACTTTCCATACATAGTCGTCTACTCGAGTTAAGATATTCAATTCGATATCTTGTAACTTATGTCGCTCGGTCATGATGAATATAGGTATCGTATCGTTTGTATTTCGAATTTGTTTGATCAATCGAACGCTATTTAAACTTTTTTTATCATTTTCACCAATTTCCCAATCCAATAATATACAACTGATCGCAACATTAGCTTTTATAATGGTCAAACCATCCTCAGCTTGTAATGCTTTAATCACACTAAATCCTAAATGCTGTAAATGTTCAATAATGTTTCTGATTGCTTGACCACTGAGATTATCCTCTTTGATTTGATCATCAATAACTAATATCGGGAATTGTTCTAAATTCTCCATAATTAAACCCTCAAATTTGTTTCTGTCGCCAACTTTTACGTCGAAGACTGTAAATAATTAATGGCAGTATAAACATTAGGACTGTACCCAAACCAAGAAATCCTTCATAGAGCCATATATTACCAGTTGCTAATTGGCTGGGAGGGAAAAATCCAAGAATAAAACCGCTACAAGTTGCTAACGTACCAACACCTGCGACTACCCACATACCGACATATTTACCTCCAGGAATACTATACGCACGTTTAACATTTTCCTGCGTATGCCGTAAACGAATTCCTGTAATAAACATAAGTAAATACATGAGCAAATATAATTGTGCAGTTAATGCAGTTAAAATCCAATAAGAACTACTCACGGTGGGCATTAACAAGAATGCAAATGCCAAAAGCGTCACAAACGACCCTTGCACTAGCATAATAGTGATCGGCATATTATTTCTGTTCACACGTTGAAAAAAAGGTGGGATATCGCCATCTCGTGCGGTTTGCATTAAACCTTTACTTGGCCCAACAATCCATGTGCTTACCATAGCAACAGCACCAACAGCAATCATAATTGCAATGATAGGTGTTAACCAAGCTATATGATCAGCTTTAAAAAAAGCGCTAAAAGCTTGCATAATTCCGGCTACCAAACTAATTTTAGCCTGAGGAACAACGATTGCAATTGCTAATGAACCAAAGACAGAAATTACCAAAATGATTATCGTAGCTAAAAAAATTGCACGTGGATAATCACGCTGCGGATCTTTTACCTCATTAGCATGCACTGCTGACATTTCCATGCCGCCTAAGGCAAGTAACACGCCGACTAGAAATACCAAATTATCAATATGACTCATATCAGGAATTAAACTATGTAAACTAAAACTAATCTGTATAGGTTTGCTTGATATGATCCATGTTATGGCTAATAAGATGATTATGATACTGGGAATAATAGTACCTATTATTGCACCTATAGTGCTAATCAATCCTGATGCCTTCATACCCCGAAAATTGATAACAGTAAATGTCCAATACACAACCAAAATAGTAACTAATATGAAATACTTATTATCTGCTAATGCCGGGGCAAACAAATAGGAAATAGTGGCAGCGACAAATGCGAGTATAGTAGGATACCAAATAACATTTTCAATCCACTGTAACCAGATTGCCACAAAGCCCCAACGTCCTCCCAGACCTTGTTTGACCCAAGTATAAATACCCCCCGTTGATGGCCATCCGGTGGCGAGCTCAGCAGAAACCAGGGCTGTAGGAATAAAGAACGCTACTGCAGCTATAAAATAAAAAAATACCAATGCAAAACCCACTTCAGCCATCACTGGGAAATTTTTAAGACTTGCGACTGCAGCAACATTAATCATTGCCAAAGTGAACACACCCAGTACTTTTTGTCCTGAGTGTCGAACCTTGTTATGCATAACGAATATAGGATAGAGTTTATGGACTAAATGTCAAGTAGGAACAGGCATGCCTGTTCCCTACGCCTTAGATACAGAATTCAAACAACCATCCCAAAAGACTACTGTATTGATATTTAATTTAAATAAATTATTTTGATCAGATGTATTTTTACATACTGGCTTTCTTTATAGGCACAACTTTTTTGCAATTTTTCAAGCAATTACCTGATTTATTTTTGGTATTACTTTTATTGGTAATTATATTTATTTGCTCTTTATTTTTCAAATATTCAAAAATTATATTTGTTTTCTTATTAGGATTTACTTGGTGTTTGTTTTATGCGCACTGGATTTTAGATTGGTCTTTACCTAAATCATTAGAAGGCAAATATATAACAATAACTGGTTATATTGATTCCTTGCCACAAATCGAAGAATATTGCGAAAAATTTTCATTTGCCATAGACCATATAGAAAATAGACCGCAAAAAGCAAAAATCCAGCTCAGTTGGTATAACAATTATCCTTTACTGAAAGTAGGGGATAGATGGCAATTACAAGTAAAACTCAAAAGGCCACGCGGTACCATGAATCGAGGTGAATTTGATTATGAGAAGTACTTATTTCAGAATAAAATTCGTGCCACAGGCTATGTCAAATCTAATACTATAAATCATCGGTTAAGTTCGCACTGGTATAATTATCCAATTGGTCGTTTCCGACAATATTTAGAACAGGGAATTTACCAAGCTTTACATAATAGTCAGTTACAAGGGGTAATTGCTGCACTCGTTGTCGGATCACGTAACGGTATTTCGGCTAAAGAGTGGCAAGTGTTTCGTAATACCGGGACCAGCCATTTAGTCGCTATTTCTGGCTTACACATAGGTTTAATTTCTGGTTTTATCTTTTTGTTTTTAAACTTTATTTGGCGACGTATCCCATATTTAATAATGCGCCTATCTGCTCCTCAAGCTAGTGCGATTGGAGCTTTAATAGGGGGTTTAATTTATAGCACAATAGCAGGTTTTTCTGTTCCTACGCAACGAGCTTTAGTTATGATCGCGATATTTACTTTAGTCTTGATATTTAAACGCAATATTAGACCATGGAATGCTCTTTTAATTGCATTGTTGATCATATCAATCATTAATCCGTTATCTACTTTATCAGCAGGATTTTGGTTATCTTTTGCAGCGGTTGCCATGCTTATTTACACCTTCAGTGGCCGTCTGGGAGTTACAGGGGTATGGTGGAAATGGGGACGGGCACAATTAATGGTCAGTTTAGGTTTGATGCCATTATGCTTGTTATTATTTCAACAATTTTCTTTAGTTTCTTTTATAGCCAATCTTATAGCTATTCCAGTGGTAGGGTTTGTAGTAGTGCCATTAAGTTTATCAGGTTGTTTAATCTGGACTATTTCCACTCATATTGGCACGTGGATGCTGTTATTCGCTGCAAAAATAATGTCATTGTTATGGCTATACCTTAAATGGTTGTCAGCACAGCACTGGGTAATTTGGCATCACGCTATAGTCAATGATTGGATATTAGTTACGACAATAATTGGGGTATTGCTATTATTAGCTCCAAGGGGAGTTTCGATACGTTGGTTAGGCATTATTTGTATCTTGCCATTAATTTTTTATAAGCCGGTCGGTCCTAAAACTGGAGAGGTATGGCTTACTTTATTAGATGTCGGACAAGGTCTCGCTTCTGTAGTTCGTACTCAGAATCATCTTCTAATTTATGATACAGGACCAAAATATAATGATAATTTTGATACTGGTAGTACAGTGGTAGTGCCTTTTTTACATAGTTTTGATGTAAATAATGTAGATATGATGGTAATTAGCCATGGGGATAATGATCACATAGGTGGTGCCGAATCTGTATTATCTATGCTAAATGTTAAACAGATTATGACCAGTGTTCCACAACGTTTTCCTAATTACCATGCTAAAAACTGTTGGGCAGGAGAACATTGGCAGTGGGATGGAGTTACTTTTCGTTTTCTAAGTCCGATGGAAAATTCGAATCTCAAGGGTAACGATGCTTCTTGTGTATTAAAAATAACTGATGGGAAGAACAGTATTTTATTAACTGGTGATATCGAAGCATTAACCGAACACATTTTAGTAAAAAATAATAGTCAGGGTTTACAATCTACCATCTTGGTAGCACCTCATCACGGAAGTAATTCTTCATCAACTAAAACCTTTATAAATACTGTTAAGCCTGAATATGTGTTATTCCCAGTAGGCTATTTAAATCGTTTTGCATTTCCTAGTAAAAAAGTTCTGATTAGATATAAAACAGTCAATGCTATTTCATTTGACACTGTTAATTCAGGTGCTATTACGTTTAAGTTTAACAACAATGATAAAGTCTCGTTGCCTTTTGAATACAGAAAGTTATTCACACACTATTGGAATAGTAGCTAAATTCTTTATAATGCTCATTATATGGCAAAATATAGTTTCACAAAAGGCAACTTAGCCACGTATCTTCGTTTATTAAAATCTGTAATACCTTATTGGCGTACATTTGCTGCCGGCATAGTAGCAACTATAATTGCTTCATCGACTCAAGCGGCTATTGTTTGGACTATAAAACCAGCTGTTGATAAAGGACTAGTAACTCGAGATGTGAAGTTCTTAATTGGACTGGCATTTCTTGTGGTAGTAATTTTTGCAGTACGTGGAGTAACGAATTTTATTTCAAATTATTGTATAAGCTATGTTGGACGCAGTGTGGTAATGGATTTTCGGCAAAGGATTTTTGCTCACTTATTATCCTTACCGGCTAGCTTTTACGATCGACAGTCTTCTGGGAAATTACTTTCTTTACTTATTTATAACGTTGATCAACTTGCTGCAGCGAGTACCGACGCTGTATTAACCATTGTACAACAAAGTTTTCTTGCCATCGGTATGATTGTTGTTATGTTTGTAATCAGCTGGCATTTGACTTTATTTTTTATGATATTCGCTCCTATTGTTGCGGGAATTACTAATGCCATGGTCAAAAGACAACGTAAACTGAGTGTTGCTGTGCAGAACTCTATAGCTGAAGTTGCTCATATAGCAAGAGAAAGTATTAGTGGTTATAAAGTGATTCGAACTTTTAGCGGCGAAGATTATGAAAAACAAAAATTCAATAAAGCAACAAACACTAATCGTCTCAAAGAGCTAAAAGTAGTTGTAACCAATTCTCTTGGTACATCCGCAATTCAAATTTTTCTAGCTATACCCTTAGCTATAATAATTTATTTGATAGCTATGAATCATTTACATATTTCACCTGGAGGGTTCGGAGCTTTTAGTGGGGCGGTTTTGGGGTTGCTTACTCCAATACGACGCTTAACCAAAATAAGTACTACTATGCAAAAAGGTATTGCTGGTGCAGATAGTGTTTTTGGTTTACTAGACGAAACAATAGAGAAAAACACAGGGACAAAATCGTTAGAACGTGCTAGAGGCAGAATAGAATATAAAAATATAGTTTTTGCTTATCCTAGTACTGAACAAAAACCTGTATTGAATGATATTAGCTTGGTTGCTGAACCGGGACAAATAATTGCTTTGGTAGGACCTTCAGGAGCTGGCAAATCTACATTAATAAATCTATTGCCAAGATTTTATGACATAACTTCTGGAGAAATTTTAATTGATGAGATAAATATTCGTGATTATAATTTACCAGACTTACGCCATCAGTTTTCATTCGTGTCGCAACATATAATTTTATTTAATGATACCGTAGCTCGCAACATTAGCTATGGAAAACCTACTATAACAAGCAAAGATCTAATCAAAGCAGCAGAAGCCGCCTATGTTATGGAATTTGTTAACAAGTTACCCGATGGACTGGATTCTATAATAGGCGAGGGCGGTTTATTACTCTCTGGTGGGCAACGACAAAGAATTTCTATTGCAAGAGCTATTTTAAAGGACGCACCTATCTTAATTTTAGATGAAGCTACTTCTTCTTTAGATACTGAATCAGAACATTATTTAAAATCCGCGTTAGAAAAGTTAATGAGTAAACGCACTACACTGGTCATAGCACATCGCTTGTCTACTGTTGAAAAAGCAGATTGTATTATTGTTCTTAATCATGGAAAAATTGTAGAACAGGGCACTCATAAAGAATTAATAGAAACTGACGGTTACTACTCTAAATTATACAAAATGCAGTTTAGTAAATGAAACTTAATGCTCCTAATTATTGGTATAAACCTAGTCTTTTTTGCTACTTATTAGCTCCGTTTGCTGGCTTATATTACCTAATCACTACTATCAGATATTTATTTTATAAATACAATATAAAGAAAGTAACCAAATTTGATATACCAATAATCATAGTGGGCAATATTACGGTAGGTGGTACTGGAAAAACGCCGTTAGTGATTTGGTTGGCTGAACTCTTACATAATCATGGATTTAATCCAAGTATTGTTAGTCGTGGTTACGGTGGTCATAACACTATTTATCCGTGCGAAGTAAACAATGCCAGTAACGTTGCTCATGTAGGAGACGAAGCTTTATTAATCAAGAGACGTACTCAGTGTCCGATGATTGTAGCTCCAAATAGGGTGAAAGCAGTACAAAAACTATTAGAAATCAGTAACTGTGATATTGTGATTAGCGATGATGGCTTGCAGCACTACGCTTTAGGACGTGATATAGAAATCGCTGTTATAGATGCTGAAAGACGTTTCGGTAACGGTTTTTGTTTACCTGCAGGACCGTTGCGTGAGCCGATAAAACGTTTACAAAGGGTTGATTTCATAGTTGAAAATGGCAAATCAATGCAATTGTTAACTAACAAACTTTATAACATAGCTAATCCTAATTTAACTAAGTCATTATGCGACTTTAAAGGTAAAACAGTTCACGCCATAGCAGGGATTGGTAACCCACAAAGATTTTTCAATATGTTACGTAGTAATGACATCAATGTTATTGAATACCCTTTTCCAGATCATTATACTTATCGAAGTCGGGATTTAACATTTAATGATAAATTGCCAGTTTTAATGACCGAAAAAGACGCAATAAAGTGTGAGCAATTTGCGAATCAAAAGTACTGGTGTGTTCCTGTTAGCGCGGAACCAGATAAACAATTTGTGGAAACTTTTTTATTAAAGCTAAAATCTTGGACAATTTATAACAATAATTAAGGTTATCTTTCAGAATGTGTGGGTAACGGTATTGTAAGCGAGCTATAGCTATGGTTTTAATTCAACCGTCAGCTATGGTTTTATTCAACTGTCATCCCGCGGCTTGACCGCGGGATCCAGGGAACATGAATGAACAGAAAATCTTATGTATAACCTGAATTCGACGTAACAGTAAGTATAAGTCATTGATAATAAAAGATATTGGTCATTCCGGAAAATTTGCGTAGCAAATCTATCAGGAATCTAGAAGTCTTTTGGAGACTAATAGCTTGAATAACTTATAGATTCTGCTTTCGCGGGAATGACATGCTTCCTTATGTCGAATTGAGGTTATGTATATATATTAGCTAGCAAAGAAATGGTATTTATATGTCAGGTTATTTCGAATTTAGATCCCGCGGTCAAGCCGCGGGATGACGAGGAGGGTTGCGGGATGACGA
>Ga0114922_10003106_pt1 | contig 15505 bp, 10 predicted proteins | sample AartaG_FD_100975 | JGI IMG/M metagenome (GOLD analysis project Ga0114922, IMG submission 100975) | Deep subsurface microbial communities from Aarhus Bay to uncover new lineages of life (NeLLi) - Aarhus_00045 metaG | ecosystem: Environmental > Aquatic > Marine > Oceanic > Sediment | place...
AGACCATTGACCAACCAATTGTCCGTTGTGGCCGGCATGATAACTGCTGGTTTTTCACCCAGCTGGATGTGTGCCATTCCATAGGGCATTCTAGTCCAGCAGGCCCAGTCTTCCGGGGCAAGAACTGCTAAACCTAAATCCAGCTCAACACCCAGGATGTCAGGCTGTTTAAAAAAACGATTGGCAGCTTCGAGGATGTCCTTCAGATAGGCTGAACGCTCCGCGTAGGCCTTACTGAAATAAACTGTGATCTCGCCGCTGAGGTTCGGGAGACCTAGGTCTGAAACCTCCTCGATAGATTCCGGGTCCTGCGCCTGCACATTCACCATAAGAATGGCAGCTATAAAAATGACACTCAGATTTATTATACGTTTCCAGCGGGAAAATTCTCGAGTGCACACAATCATTCTTATTTCCTCTTTTCCTGCTCCAATTCTATCCTATAATTACTGTAAAGTCGGAATAATTTTTTTCAGCATTATTATTATTACAAGTTCTGAAAATAAGGCCCCAAAACAAAACGACTACTGCAACAAGTTGGAGATCATACAAAAACAGGTTATTGCACTCAAAGACCGATAGCTTCTTATTTCCAAGACACTAGCTAGCAAAAACATTAAACCAGTATGTAATTATGAAAAGAGTTTGCTACTGCTTCTTTTTTTTGTTATTTAGCTTTGCGCAAAGTCAGTGACATTGCCACACGGTGAATTATTGAACAAATCCAAAATAATTATTATGAAAACATTGATAAAACTTTTATTACTGGCTTTCCTTATCAATACCGGATGGACAGGTGAAATCCAGGGGCAGAAAAGCGATGATAACAAGCTGAGCAAAGCAGAGAAAAAGGAGGGATGGATACTGATGTTTAATGGCAAAAACACTAAGCATTGGAGAGGATGGCAAAAGCCAGAACCACCAGGAGTTTGGTCTGCTTCAGATGGGACCTTGTTTTGCAAGGCATTGAAAAATGATGAAGCTGAGCCCGGACAAAAAGGGTATATTATTTACGACGAGGAATTCAGTAATTTCCATTTGAAAGTAGATTGGAAAATCTCCGAAGGTGGTAATTCAGGGGTATTTTACCTTGGAGCAGAGAAAGGTTATAGCTCCATTGTTAATACTGCACCTGAATTACAGGTCTTGGACAATGAACGCCATCCGGATGGGAAAAAAGGTAAAAATGGCAACCGCTTATCCGGTGCACTGTATGACCTGATCCCGGCGGTTCCCCAGAACGCGAATCCGGCAGGTGAATGGAACAGTGTGGAGGTCATTGTTAAGGATGGACATGTGAAACATATCATGAACGGGGAAGAGGTACTGAGTTTTCAGTTGTGGACGGAAGAGTGGAAAGAACTGGTATCAGGTAGTAAGTTCCCGGGAATCAGGGAAGATTGGTACGATGTACCACGCAAAGGAGTAGTAGGGCTGCAGGATCATGGTAATGATGTCTGGTTCAAAAATATAAAGATCAAAAAACTCTAGATAATTCCTGATCTCTGCCTGGTTCACAATGTTAGCAGGTAGGCATTTAATGCCCTGAGGTCATTTGAGGACAAGGATTCCTTAAGTCCATGCATTTCCTTTTCGAATATCTCTTCCAGGGCAGCAAATCTTCCGTCGTGCCAGTATGGTCCGGTTCGCCATAACTCAACCAGTGTGGGGGTATCCCATTGGAGGTTTTTATCCACTCCCAGGGGATATGAATTCAGGTCCGTATAAAGCGGTGCCGGGTGACATTCATGACATTTCAAAGATTGAAAAAGAGCCTTCCCACTCTCCAGGTCCCTGGAGGAGGACTGGTACGGACTTGTAACCGGCTTCAATCCTTCCAGGTAAGCATCCACAAGGGAAGAATATGCTTCAGGCACGGCTGCAAACTGTATATACTTGAAACCTGACCTTACTGCCAGTTTCGCGTGGGATCTGACACCCAGCGACATGACAGGCGGAGTTTCATGAGATAACAACATGCTCTTGGCATTCTTCGGGTTCCCAATTCCATCATTCAATAGATCCCAGTTCAGACCATCAACCCTGGCATCAGGATGGCAGGAAACACAGCTTTGCCAGGATTGAAAACAAAGTGAAGCATCATTGAAGTACATTTCCCCGAGCCGTTCATCCGGCAGATTGGGTTCTCCGAGCTGGATGTTTTGTTCAGTGAAATTTTCAAGGTTGATGATACTCAGGTTGTCTGTAAAATAATTAGCCGCAAACAAGTTTTTCCCATCAGTCAAGATGGCCCGAGGTCCATTGCCATTCAATTCCAGGCGTACCCGGTAGGGATATATGAAACCGAGGTTCTCCGAGGTGGAATAATCTGTACTGGTGCTTCCAGCCTGGCCAAGTGCCTCTTTCATATTTCCCCAATCGATGATACTGATTTCATGTGTCCCAGCATGCGATACAAATATACTTTGTCCATCTGCTGAAAAGTCAAGGTCCCAAGGATTTGCGGCACCATGGTCAATATCATCCAGGAGGATGGTTTGCTTGCATTTCATCATTTCCACATCGATGATAGAAAAAGCATTGGTATTCATCCATCCCCGTTCAAGCTGTGTAGGTGGTAACTGGTACCTGGCAAGTATGTGGGTCACAAAAAGATACTTACCCTCCGGGCCAATGGTTATATCCTTAACACTGGAGCTGCCATTGGGTAAGAGAATGGAATTTGTAACCTCAAAACTGCTCAGGTTTATTACTGAAATTTTTGCGGCCACATGATCTGCTGTTGAGGCCATCTCAGGTAAGTGGTGAGCAACAAAAAGTTTATTCTGATGGGGAACCATAGCCAAAGCCATGGGTTCCCTTCCCACCCTAACTGTCTTTTTAACCTGGAATTTCTCCTTACCCAGGAAATTTATCTCCCCGGGGAAGCGATTGCAGATTATGATATGCTTCTCGCTTTCTGTAATGGCAGTAGGGGAATGGCCTGCCGGGATTTCTTTTTTCCTTTTCAGTTTTTTCAGGTCATAGACCAGCAGGCTCCCATCAGTCATTCCCTGGCTAATGAGCAGAGTTTTCTGATCCCTGGTAACAAATAGATTATTTGGGTGATCTGCAAGTGGGAGCGTTTTGGTAACGGTCCTTTTAACTAAATCAAAGACATCAATTCTTTTCCCATAGAATTCTGCAATATAAAGTTCTTCCTGGGCGGGTGAATATGCCATGTCCACCGGTCCCAGAAATGTCGGGCTATACTTCCTGGAATTTCCCAGGCAGAACATGAGAATGACAAAGGCAGGCAGGATGAAATATTTAACGTGAACCATGAAATTCTTCGATTTCAGCTACAACACGGAATCCAACATTGTATACCTTCTGCCATTCGGGGTGAGATAAACGGTAAGCACTTCTGGCCCTTTTGGGATGATCATAGAATGATCCTCCCCGGGCGTACTTTTCACCCTGCCCGTAAGATTCCTGCACCCATTCCGCTACGTTTCCATGCATGTCGAAGAGTCCCCAGTTATTCGGACGGAAAGACCCAACAGGAGCTGTCACGACAAAATGGTCATTGCAGGTAGTATCGGCAAGATCAGCTCCGTCCATTACAAAATGGGTAACGCCGCCAGATTTAAACAGGTATGGACCGAAAGACTTGTCCCCGAGGTTGGCCCAGGGTGAGAAATCATCCGAAACATCCCCGTAGAATAATGGTGAATCAGCACCTGCCCGGCAGGCATATTCCCATTGTTGTTCGGAGGGCAGGCTGAATTTCATCCCTGTTTTATCAGATAACCATTCACAGAAGGCTGTGGCCTCCTTCCAGGAAACTCGGAGAACAGGCTGATCATCTGCATCCAGGGGCAATCCCCTGTCATCAGTCCTGGCATGGCGCTTTCCATAAAAACGGCTATCATGCTGATCATTGAATGCCTTGTACTGGGCATTGGTAATTTCACAGCTGGCCATCCAGAATGGCTTATTGATTTCAATTTCCCGTTCTGTCCACTCATCAGGGAAGCCCTTTACATCACCCATAACAAATGTTCCCGCAGGTATTTTTACCAGTTTGATTTTGATCCCATCCCCAAGTGAAATTTCTTTTTGATGCTCCCCCAGATCCTTTTGTTGTTGCCTGGCTTCTTCAGGGGAGAGCGGCCAGCCATCAAGTGTCAATGCGGCCGGCCTTTTCATCTTGTGTCTCGGAACAGGGGTTTCATCATATTTCAGGGTTAGCGGGACTATCTCAGGATCAATAGCCTGTCCGCCATGTTGTACAGAAAGTTCAAAACGTCTTTCACAAACCTCATCCTGCACGGGGTACACATCATTCCATGTGCCGTGGCAGGGGCCGTTCAGATCAATCCAGGTATAGAGCCTGCCCCAGGCCTCCTGGTTCAGTTCCACTCCGTGATGTCCCTTTTTTAGGATCTGGACCAGAGGACTTGTTCGGGCATGGTATTCACCCGGGGTCAGCAGGTTGACCTCATCTTCAATGCCTACCCGCCGGATATAGGGTATCAGGGCATCATAGGCTGGTGTATATTTATTGTATCCATGCGTTTCTTCCTTCATGACGGGATGCATACGGGCAACGCCAAGGTTTGAAAGCAATTTTCCCTGGTAATCAGCAAAGAATAGTTCAGGCCGCAGATCCGGGATGGATTTCCTTTCACCGTCATGGCAGGAGATGCAGTATTTGTTCAGCACAGGCTGGACTTCCCGTTCGAAATCAAATCCCCTGGGATCTCCATACCAGTGTTCGATCTCCCTGGGTTGTTTGCCGGCGGCCTGGGCATACACGGATGGGGCAATTTCATCCGGACCCTCATGGCAGCCAACGCAGGACATGAATTCTCCAGGCATGGCAGTCACCCAGCTTCGCATTAACTGGACCGCCGCGCCTTCTTCATCGAGAGGCTGGAAGGCAATGGGCGTGTTGGCGGGGACCTTGAACATGGCGGAGCCATCCTCCTCAACGGGGACCGTACCAACTATCTGCATGGCCTCCCATGGGCCGCCATAGCCGATCTTATCGGGACCGGCCATGCCGTAAAAGCCATAATTATAAGCCATGACCCGGATCTTTTCAATGGTTCCCTCCGGAACCCCTTTGAGTCCGGGTCCCGCATAAACATTATGGATGTAAACGGTAGCATCATCCTCTGCAAGGTTGACTTTATCAGGAATGACAGGCGGCTTTATTTGGCTTCTGAAGGGGATGGGCTCCAGCAGTGCATGGCCTGGCAGTTCCTTTATCAATACAAGGTTATCAAAAACATCAACCAAGTAAATTCCGACGTTATTTGTTCCTTCATTCCAAGCGGAAACCAAGAAATAATCGTCATTCAATGGATAAGGTGTGGCAAATTTGGGCCAATCCTTTCCTACAAGGTCATCATAATATCTGGGAGTGATGCTTTCCCCCTTCCCGGATATCCTGGCCACCAGTCCCTCATCTTCATGCCATCCCTTTTTGGTATCGACAACAATCAGCTGTCCCATTCTCGGGACACCATGGTATCCTGACAATATGCTGACGAGTTTACCCGTACTTCCCGGTATTTCCCTTGAAAAATACATGGAATTTGGAAACCATGAGTTGGACCCATATATGGCGCGTTGTGCAGTACCATCCGGATTCATCACCATCTGCTGGCGAAAATAGATATGGGCTATCCCCGTATAATCCCAGCGATTGAATAGGATTTGCCCGTTACCCAGAACAGCCGGATGGAAATCATGATCCTGGTCGTAACAAAGCCGGCGCATTTCCGACCCGTCCTCTTTCATTACATACAGGTTGCTGACCCTTCTTATCCCGTGCCAGCAGGGGACTGACTGGTAATTGGCCGTGGAACCAAATACAATATTCCCGTTTGGCAGGTATGCTGCATCAAAGCAATCCACATCCCCGGGTGCCTGCGAAACCTGGAGGAGCTGGCCTGTTCCCAGATCCATTTCCATAACTTTCCAGTTCAATGAGTCGGATTGGGTGAACAACATCCTGTCAGCATCCCAGTGCAGGTCCATTTCACCAGCATATCCATGATCAGAAGGCTTGAAAACAGTTTTCATCTTTCCTTCATCTTTGAAATCGGACAGGATGGCCAGTTCATTTTCGAAACTGTTTTTAGGAAGGCTGGAATTACACTCATGGTTACTAGGAAAACCGAAACGAATAATTCTTTTAGTCTGGATGAGTTTGCCCCAGTCTGACAGATCGATCTTCCTTTTGACAAGCAGAATCTCATCGAAATCAATAACTGGTGAAGAAAGCAAGGCCTTTTTTTGTAAATCAATTAAATGCTGGTATGCTTCGTTGATTTCATCCTTTTGATTCCCTCTCCTTTGAGCCAGATACATGGTCTGAATTTCGTCCAGTTCCTTGATATAGCCGGATCCGTCTTCAAAATCGGCACCATATTCCCTGATGATGTTTTCCAGGGAGGTCCTGGTTGTATGTATACGGTACAGCACACTATCCCGCCTGTACATTTCCTCAGCGCCTGGAGGTTCGGGCACAGGTCGCGTGAAGGCAAGGATCAGGATCATGCCAATAGCCAGTATCCATCTGAACCAACTTAGTCTTGATAGTATCGATACTGATATAGAGGTCATTTTTGCCTTTTAAAGTATTACTGTTTCTCGTTGAACTTAAAATTAAATTAATATTGGATGTGTATCCAAACGATTTCAAAATATATTTTAAAATAAAGCTAATTTAAAACAGATTTAATCATTGTGCTCGACATGAAGACTATACCATCATGATTCAATTTAGAAGTAAGGTCATCAGTTTTTCTCGAAACTTAATTGATAACTTTGTAATGACACACGGCTAAACATATTAAATCAATGAGACGATACAATTTCTACTTGCCAATACTCCTTTCTATTGGTTTCCTTCTTCATGCATGTCAGTCTGATCATCCTGAATCATTTACATTAAAGCAAGCCAAAAAGCTGGAATCAAAAGCCTGGGATGAACTGCCCGGGATACTCGACAGGATAGTCCCACCCGAGTTCCCAGGTCACCAGGTACTGGTCTCAGATTTTGGAGGAATAGGGGATTCAATCACAGATAACCATATAGCCTTCGAAAAAGCTATCAATGACCTGGCGGCATCCGGAGGTGGTATGCTATCCGTCCCTCCCGGTCAATATTTCATCGATGGCCCCATCCATTTAAAGAGTCATATAAACCTTCATATTGAAGAAGGTGCCAGGATATTTTTCAGCAACAACCCGGAAAGCTATTTGCCAGCAGTAAAAGTACGCTGGGAGGGAACGGTCTGTTATAATTATTCTCCACTGATCTATGGATATCAGCTGGAAAATGTGGCCATTACCGGGAAAGGCGTCATTGATGGGGCAGCAAAGGAATGGTCCATAGAATGGAGAAAGCATCAGAACCCTGACAAAGCACGCCTGCGTCAGATGGGCAACGATACGGTTCCTGAACAGCAAAGGGTATTTGCCAGGGGGTACCTGGACCTGGACGGGGATGGCAGGGACGACGGATATGGCGATGGTATGCAACATTACCTGAGGCCCACCCTGATAGAACTTTATGAATGCGAAGGAGTGTTGATCGAGGATCTGACCCTGCGCGATAGCCCGATGTGGACCGTCCATCCGGTATTCAGTAAAAACGTTACCCTCAGGAATCTGAAAATCCACGGTGAATCATTGAACGATGACGGGATTGACCCGGACAGCAGCGAGGATGTACTGATCGATGGTTGTAAAATCAAGACCCATGATGATGCCATTGCCATTAAAGCAGGCCGTGACCAGGATGCATGGGACCGTCCCGGCAGCCGGAATATCATCGTGCGAAACAACCACCTTCTCAGCGGTGTTAATGCCTTATGCATAGGATCTGAGATGTCAGGCGGAGTCGAAAACATTTACATATATGACAATTACATTGCTGGTGGAAAACATGCACTGAATTTTAAATGTAACCTGGACCGGGGTGGACAGGTACAGAAAGTTTATATTAAAGATATCGAGATAGAGTCATGCCAGGATGCCATGTTCATTTTCAGGATGGATTACCACGGTTACAGGGGGAACCATTTTCCTACAAAATTTAACGATTTCTATCTATCGGGGATCCATTGTAAAAAGGTCGAAAAGACCCCATTCAGGATTGTAGGTGTCAAGGAAGAGCCCATTACCAGGATCCTTCTTAACAACATTACCATAGATGAGGCGGGGGAGGAAAGTGTCTTTGAATTCGCTGAGAATCTGGCATTTAATAAAGTAAGTATTCAGGGGAGCCTGTTCCAACTCACAGATAAAGAATAGGGTGTCTTTTGAAGCAGTTGAATTCCTGATGTGCCTTTTAATAGTTTTCCCTGATATATTCGAGCCACCATTTAATCCCAGGGTCAGAATGTGTCCCATCTCCCCCGGGATGATGGTTGGGGGGTATGTTCTGCAGCCAGGTCGAAGCAAACATGTATCCGTGACCGTTCTTGAGCAGGTTATTGGTATTCTTTAACTGTTCTGCCTTTTTCCCTTCGGTATAGACACCCACATTAATATATTCATACAGGCCTTGCTCTTTGCTGTAGGCACCCCAGTAATCTGTCATGGTGCCTTCACTCTCTATATATGGTTTGTCCGGCACCTTCTCGCTAAAATGAAGTGCCAGGTCAGCATTGGGAGGGGGATAACCCCTGGAATTAAAACCTATCATAATGCCCGGATCCACCTTTTTGCCTGCTGCGATCATCCTTAATATATCGAAGCCCATTTCCCTCTGGGCCATTCCTTCATTATCAGGATCAACCATAACATTCCTGAAATTATTTTCAGAGAGCCATCTGATGGTATTTGATACGGCATTTTCTGCATTCTGCTGCTTCCAGCTGTCCCATTTTCCTTTGGAATTCCCCCAGTAAAGGCATCCGACAAGCACGATCATTTTACGTTTATCACAGGCTTCAATTATTTTAGCCATCCTTTCGAGATATTCAGGATTCAGTGAAGCATCTTCATTGTATCCCTTGACATCACCGAACCTCGATCCCATAAAAAATACACTGATCGTATTGATTCCATAGGATCTATAAACATCCAGGTGATTGATCAGATCATCCGTAATCTCATCGGTCATAAGAGAATTTGAACACCGGAGCCCTATGACCTGGATCTCCTTATCATTAAGAAGGGTCCCGGAACCCCGGACTGAAAAGATATTTTGTGCTCCGAGGGAGCAATAGAAAGCAAACAGACAGATGATGGAGTAAAGTATTTTCATGATTAATTCGTATCTTATTCGAGATGAATTATTATCTAAATTTATAGTTTTCTTAATAATGAAAACAACATTACCGATTTTATTACTTCTGACGATGGTTTTCTGTACGGGAGAAAACCAGGTGATTCAATTTGACTTAGAAAAAGTTCCTGCTGAAAGCGGCTTCCGGATGGACGGGTACTGGGTCTGGGGTGGTTCGATGATCAAGGTTGGTTCAACCTATCATTTATTTGCATCCCGATGGATAAAAAGAATGGACTTTCCCCGGGAATACAGGCTCGATTCTGAGATTGTCCGCGCCACATCAACATCAGCTACGGGACCATTCATATTTGAGGAGGTTGTCATTGGAGAGCGGGATAGTTCCTACTGGGATGCGAATATGGCTCATAATCCTACCATCCATAAGATCGGGGATGAATATGTGTTGTTCTATATTGGAAGCGATTTTACTACCTACCGTGAAAATAGCGAGTATTTACTTCGCCTGGTTGGATATGCCAGCTCCAAATCTATCGAGGGACCGTGGAAACGCTCTGACGAGCCGATCATCAAGGAGGAATCCAACAATCCCGCAGTATTGATTGAAGACTCCCGTGTTTTATTGTTGTTCCGGGATGCACCCCTGAGGGTTGCCATGGCAGAAGCGGATCATTACAAAGGTCCTTATAAAGTTGTGAACGAAAATGTTTGGCCTGATTGTAAACTGGAGGATTTCTACCTTTTTAAGACAAACGATCATTATCACTTCATTTGTGAAGACAATGTGGGCGAGGTAAGCGGCCATGTGCGCTGGGGCGTCCATCTCTTTTCAGATAACGGGGTGGATGACTGGAAAAAGTATGATCCCGTTGTGGTATATGATCATGATATCAAATATGAGAATGGCCAAACATTACATTGCACCAGGAGGGAAAGGCCGCAACTGCTGATTGAAAACGGGGAGATCACACATCTGGTCACAGGTGTTTATGACGGGAGAAATTCATGGTGTCAGCCTGTCAAACTGAAGCGTCCCATACCGGTTGAATAGGAAACTACCTTTTAATATATTGTCATGAAAATCATTGACATTTCACCGGAATATGAAAACACCTATTTCTGCTGCCTGGAAGACTGGTCCGATGAGATGAAGGAGGCAGGAGACAATAAACAGAATTGGTATGAGCGAATGAAAGACAAGGGTGTCAGGGTCAAACTTGCCCAGGACGATGAAGGTATTATCGCAGGCATGATTCAGTACATACCGATAGAACATTCTATCTTTGAAGGTGAAAACCTGTATGCGATCCTCTGTATCTGGGTACATGGTTATAAGGAAGGTGTGGGAAATCATCAGAAAAAAGGAATAGGGACGGCCCTTTTGAACGCTGCAGAGGTGGAATGTAAGGAACTCGGCACCAATGGAATGGTTGCCTGGGGATTAGGAATTCCAGCCTGGATGAAGGCTTCATGGTTTCGGAAACATGGATATAAGGTTGTAGATAAAAGCGGGATAAGCAGATTATTATGGAAACCATTTGATGAGCATGCAGTGCCGCCAAAGATGAGAAGATCAAAAAAGAAACCGGGAAAAGGAAAAGAAAAGGTCAATATTACCATGTTCAGAAATGGATGGTGTCCGGCTATGAACCTTGTATATGAGAGGGCCTTAAGAGCTTCCGAAGAGTTTGAAGGGAAAGTCAGTATAGATCAATACGATACCGTGGATAAAGAGGTATTGAATGAATGGGGAATAACTGATGGACTCTATATTGATGGAAAGGCAATGCGGATGGGACCACCCCCATCTTACGATAAGATCAGGAAGAGGATCGAAAGAAGGGCAAGACGTAAGAAGTTACACCAATTAACATAATAAAAAATGAAAATCAAGAACTTAGCTTTAGCATCATTATTTGGACTTTTTATGATTCTGGCAGGCCATATACAAGCCCTTGCACAATCTGCCGATTCCTTCCTTGGTATATGGGCTCTGGACCTGGATTATGAGAGCAGCAACGCCGGATGGATAGAAATCACCCAGGAAGATGGATACCTCGATGCAAGTGTGCTCTGGAGTGGGGGGAGTGTTAATCCTGTTGAATTTGTATTCACTGCCGAGAACCACCTGATTATTACACGCAGCAATATATTAATCAGGGAAAAGGATGACGCTGGAAAACCTGTCAAGGAGCATCGCCAGATATTCTGGTATGATATACAAAAAGAGGGCAGTGATATGTTATCCGGAAGAAGGTTTTCCCCAAATGCAAATGGGATTGGAGTTGAGGTCGTATCTTTTACCGGTAAAAGGATACCGCCGGTTCCTCCGGCACCCGACCTGGGCAATCTTAAATATGGCAAAAGGATCAAGTTATTAAATGACAAGGATCTTTCAGGATGGGAATTACTGGAGCCAAACTCTGTTAGTGGCTGGAAGGTAATTGATGGTGTACTGGAAAATGACCCCGTACAAAAGGAAGGGGAACCCCATATACACTATGGGAACTTGCGTACTACAGAAACCTTTGAAGATTTTAACCTGAAACTGGAAGTCAATGTTCCGGAAGGCAGCAATTCGGGAGTTTATCTGAGGGGTATATATGAGGTGCAGGTTATGGATAGCTATGGGAAACCACTGGATTCACATAACATGGGTGCACTGTACAGCAGGATTGTCCCACTGCTTGCTGCTGAAAAACCGGCCGGGGAATGGCAGAAAATGGATATCACTCTGTATAAGAGACATTTAACAGTCCTGTTGAACGGCAAGATGATCATTAACAATCAACCCGTGAAAGGGGTTACCGGGGAAGCCATGACAGCTGATGAATTCATCCCCGGTCCCATATACCTGCAGGGAAATCACGGGAAAGTAAGTTACAGGAATATCGTGCTGATACCCATTAAGGACTAAAGCATACTTTCTGTTACCAGCTTGTAAAGTGCCTGGACCTTTTTCCTGGGATCGCCTTCTCCAAGGGTTTCCAGCGGGAAAAATCCATGGTAATTGTGTTCGTTAACAATTTTCATGAGTCTCGGAAAATCGGTCGGAACGCTACCCTCTTCGGTTTTGACATTTTCCTTGATCTGCCATGTAACAGCATAGCGGATTAGTTTTTCAATGTCCTGATATGGATCGGGGACAGGCAAACTGCCGATATCCAACATAAAGCTAAACCAATCGGACTGAACCCGTTCAATGATATCAATAATGTCTTCAGCGGCAACGATAAAATCATTGTGATTCTGGAAGGTAACCATCACCCCGTAGGAAGATGCAAAATCAGCACATTCCTGGAATCCCTCAACGATCCAGGATTTGATCTCGTCTCGTGAATGTCCTTCGGGTGATTCTTTCCCTGCAAATACCCTTACATAAGGTGCTCCTAATTTGGCTGCGGCCACGATCCAGTCCTTCACCAATTGGATTTCCGTTGCGCGTTTTTCAGGATCTGCCAGGGTGAAATCATTCCTCACACCTGTACCGGTAATGGCAAGGCCTTTCAGGAGGGCCATCCTTTTAATATCGAAGAGTACTTTGTCTTCGGGGACCTCCGGGTAGCCAGGAATATAATAGGCAGTAAGGTCAACTCCCATAAATCCGGTCTCTGCAGCAAATTGGAAAAGTTCTTCAAGGCTCATTTCATGAGCCAGTAAGGGCCTGGTGAAGGAATAGGCATTCAGGCTTATGGCCGGCCTGATTTTTCCATCTTTTCCCAGTCCGGGTTTAGCAGCCATTGTTGGCTTTGCAAAACCCGCCATACATGCCAGGGATGAGGTTTTCAGAAAAGTACGTCTATACATGGCTTTTATTTTCAAAGTTATTTAAATAGGGCAAATCCCGGCATAAGGCGTTCAATAAATGCATGGATAACTTGAGATTTGTTAAATTTATGCGGATCTTATATGGCTAATCACTAAACCTGATAAAAATGAAAAAATCAATTTTACTGTTATCTGTATTCGGACTTCTATCCATGATTTCATGCAATCAGGATAGAGGATGGGTTGACCTTTTCAATGGAACCGACCTGGAAGGATGGGAAGTAATGGGAGCTACTGAAAGCAACTTCTTTGTCGAGGATGGAATACTGGTGGCTGAAACAAAAATGGAGCTGCCCAATACCTTCCTGGCAACCACAAACAGCTATGCTAACTTCGAATTGGAAGTTGATTTCAAGGTTAATAGGGGGATGAACACCGGTGTACAGATCCGCAGCGGGGTTTATGAAGAACCTACCACGACTCCTTACCTGAACGGGAGTCTTGAAGAAGGCACCCGGGACTGGAAAGCTGGTACAGTGAATGGTTACCAGATTGAAATCGATCCTTCTGACAGGGCATGGAGTGGAGGCTTTTATGAAGAAGGTGGCAGGGGCTGGCTGGTCCCGCTCAATGAGAATGACGAAGCGCGAAAGGCCTTCAATCAGGAAGATTGGAACCATTTCAGGATCATTGCAGACGGGAACCATTTCCAGACCTGGATCAATGGAGTCAAGGCTGTAGAAACCACAGATGATAAAGCCAGCACTGGCTTCATCGCGCTCCAGCTTCACAGTATTAAGAATGAAGACCAATTAGGTTTGAGAGTACGCTGGAAAAACATCAGGATCCATGAACTTGACTAAGTCGCTAATGCCAGGGTTGAGGTTGCGAAGCCTCTATAGCCCTGTTGTATTTATACTTCTGTTATTGCCTTCATGCAATCAGGAGAAGCTGTCCCCGAATCAATTCGATACCTACGCTGAAGCGAAGGATCCGAGTACGGATCCAAATGCTGACTGGGAGGCTGTTGAATCCGGACTACATGCCACAGTAGGTTCCATTGATGTACGCTATCTGAAAAGCGCTGTACCCGGACTGCCAACGATCACTGAATGGCAAGGTACAGCCTGGAAGGGGGAAAAGGTATCTGCCCAGTTGGTATTATGGTCGAAAGATCCCGTCGCAAAAGTTGGCTGCTCCTTTTCGGACTTTATCTCCGAGCAAGGGCAGAAGATGTCCTCTGAAATTGCCAGGGCCAGGTTTGTGAGGTATGTGCTCACGGATGAATTTGCCGAAGGTTGCGGCAAGCGGAATCCAGAAGACTACCCTGTGTCTCTGTCCCCTGATGCCCTGGATAATGCGCCCTACTTTGATATGGAAGGTAAAAGTGCCCGCCCTGTCTGGATCACAATACAGGTGCCCGCTGATGCTGCGCCGGGGATCTATTCCTCTACCATGCAACTGGTTGCCCGGGGTGAGGATACCCGGGAGTTTTCCTTTCAGCTTGAGGTATTGCCACAATTGTTGCCAGCCTCCTCTGAATGGAAGTTTCACCTCGACCTCTGGCAGCATCCCTTGGCCATAGCCAAGATATACCAGCTTGAGCCCTGGTCCCCCGAGCACTGGGAAGTACTGAGGCCATATGCAAAAATGCTGGCTGATGCCGGACAGAAAGTGATTACTACATCTATCATAGAAAAGCCATGGGGAACACAGACGGAATGGGGATTCGAATCTATGGTTCAATGGACAAAAAAAGCAGATGGGAACTGGGCTTATGACTATACCCTTTTTGACCATTATGTACACTTTATGATGGATATGGGTGTGGATAGGCAGATTAATTGCTATTCGTTGATTCCCTGGACAAATAAACTGGTATATTACAATGAAGCAACTGCTCATAATGATACTGTGGAGATAGAAGCCGGATCTCCTGCTTTCATTAATATGTGGACACCTTTCCTGAAAGATTTCAGTATCCACCTGGAAGAAAAGGGATGGCATAAGATCACGGTATTTGCCATGGATGAAAGGAATGAAGAAGACATGCAAAACATGCTCAGGATGATGGATGAAGTGGCACCGGGTCTGGGTGTTGCCCTGGCTGACAGCCATGGCGCCTATAAGCTTTTCCCGAAAAAAGTCAAGGATTTGAGCGTGTCCTATACCAATGTCGGGATTGAATCAGCGGACATTGAAGCCCGGCGATCGATGGGATATCCTACAACATACTATGTTTGCTGCGTGGATGAATTTCCTAATACCTTTACCTTTTCTCCCCCGGTAGATGCGGTTTACCTGGGCTGGTATGCCACGGCAGCGGGTTATGATGGGCTGTTGCGATGGTCCTTTACCAGCTGGGTCAGGGATCCCCTTCATGATTCCCGCTTCAGGGCCTGGCCCGCGGGGGATACATACATGGTCTATCCCGGAGCCCGAAGCTCTATCCGCTATGAACGTATGGTGGAGGGCATTCAGGATGCTGAGAAGATCAGGATCTTAAGGACAGCTTTTGAAAAT
>Ga0114922_10003107_pt1 | contig 15505 bp, 21 predicted proteins | sample AartaG_FD_100975 | JGI IMG/M metagenome (GOLD analysis project Ga0114922, IMG submission 100975) | Deep subsurface microbial communities from Aarhus Bay to uncover new lineages of life (NeLLi) - Aarhus_00045 metaG | ecosystem: Environmental > Aquatic > Marine > Oceanic > Sediment | place...
ATCATAAAGTTCTTTTTTTCTTTCTCAGCAACAACATCAACTTCATGATCAACACAATACCCTTTAGCAATCTTTCTTACTTTAGTATTATAACCATATTGTTTTAAAATTTCAGCAATATAGCTCTCAAAAGGAAAACCCGTTGGGCCCATTTCCATAATCGCTTTTTTAAGACTATAACGGGCGGCCAGCAATGGGTTCTCTTTTTTTAAATAAAAGGTCGCTTGATTCAAAATTTCCTTTGTGCTTGTCCCGGGCGAGATTTTCTTGGTTATCTCTTTGGAAACTCTTTCTGCCAAAGAGAGCTGAGCCCCAGCTCTTTTAAGTGACTGGTAAAGTTTCTTTTTACTAAATTTTTGTTTTTCGCCAGAGGCTTTAATTATGTCCATACATCCTCATTCTACCCTTTCGATAAGCTTCCAGCAAGCCCATAAATAAACTCGGAATGAACAAAAAGCCGCCCATTTGAAAAGAATCTTGACATAAATTCTTATATGTGATACGCTTGTATCTTTAACAGATGTGCTAATCTTCTTTTAAAATTTGCTGGAGGCAAACATGAACAGGACTATGGTTAAGGGACCGCCAAACCAAATGCCAAGGACAAAACCCAGGCCAAAGGACGGGAAGGCTCCCTATCGTCTTTGCCGTAAGTGCCTAAGAATGGTAAAAGGCATTGAAGAAAAGCGGAATCAAGACGGAAGCAAGGTTTTCTCTTTTAAATGCCAGTGTGATGCCAGCTGGCGCTGGACCCAGTTTTCAAATTCAAAAAAGTAGCGCAAAGTTACAAAACTTAAAAGCTGTTGCAAGCCTAGCTTGCAACAGCTTTTAAGTTTGCCCTAATATCCAAAAATAGACTTAACCCTGCTTTGGTTTTTATTAACTAACCTCTTTATTAATTAATTTCCTGTACTCGCAGTATTCGCAATTTTCACCTGGGTCAGGAATTTGATTAGAGTCCAGACATTTTTTGATTTCAAAAATAGTTGGCTCAACCCAAGCACCATCTCCTTCGTAAGGAATAATCGTCATTTCAAATTCTAATTTGCTATCAAATTTAGACTTGTCTTTCTTGGCATTTGCAAAAACAAAATAACCAGTATTGGCAACTTTAAATTCCATTTTCCGAAAAATCCATTGGTAGATTTCCATTTGTCTTTTATAACCCTGTTTATACTCATCTTCCAAAGAAATTTCTTTGCTGGTACTGGTTGATTTATAATCAACAATTAAAAGTTCTTTGTTTTTATTAATCCAAACATCATCAATAATGCCGCAAATTTCCAAATTTGTCTCTTTGTGCAAAAAAGAAGCTCCGACATATCTATAAACGTCATCTCGCCAAATAGGCAAATCTGGATGATTAAACGGAATGGCGTCAATATTGTATTTTTTTATCAGCTCGTGCGCCTCTCCCTTTTTGCGAAGCAAATCAAATTCATTTGTTAAAAGCTTATCCACGGCTAAATTCAAAGAAAATCCAGGCATGCTAGGCCTCCCAAGGCCCAATCTTCTATCTATATAAAAGCATCGCGGGCACTCCAAAAACATATCGATTTTCGACCGACTAATTCTAAACGGAATATTAGAACCAGGATTATAAAGATTCATTTGTCTTTGATGATATCTATTCATATTTTTTTACTCTTGCTTCTACCTTATCATTTTCGCGTTTCTTGGTCAATCAAAATAGACTTGATGGTGTTTTCGCATCAAAAAAAATTATGGATGTTGGATACCCACAATTTTTAAGAATTGTTTATATATTTTTTAATGTGACTCGGAGAATGACAAGAGGAAAATCCTTTGCCAAGTTATCGCTTTCTATTACCTTAAGATTGCCTCCAATATCTCCATTATCATAAATAAAAATAATCTTCTCAATCTTAACCACTGTTTTATATAAAGCCTTTCTGTTCTTCCAAGCCCAGGAGCCGCGAGGAGCTTTGATAATCTTTGCTGGTTTACTTGTATCTAATTTTTTAGCCATATCTATCCTCCTTGTTAAGGTTCTCAAAAATTTAATAGCCTATTTTTAGTGTACTTAAATAAGAAGCTGGTGTCAAGAATTTTAAAAGCTTAAATAAGTCAATTCTTTATAATTTTTTACTAGCCATTAAAGACTATTTATAATAAATAACTCCTCATCGCCTTTTTTCTACCGCGTCCTAATGCCTTATATCAAAATTTTTAAATTCCGCTTTGTGGGATTGCCATTCTGTTTTTATTTCTTCTATTCTGGCTGACGACGGACCTTTATTGCACCATTCTACCAGTTCTTCTAACTTCTTTTTTTCTCCCTCGGCAACTATCTCTACCTTGCCCGAATCCAAATTTCTAACCCAGCCCGTAATTCCTAATTGCCGGGCTTTTTCTTTAGCGCCAACTCTGAAAAAAATTCCTTGAACTAATCCTTTAACTATAATATGGACTCTTGCTTTTCCATTCATTATTTTAATCCTATCTTTCTGTTATTTTTTCTTTGATTTACTTCCTTTATCTCTTCTCTTCTTTAATTTTCTGTCGCGTCTTTTTTTATTTGCCCATCCTATACCCATTTTTTTGTCTTTTATTTTTAATTACTTCCTCGACCTGTTTTAATTGTATCAAATTTTTATTCTTTATACAAAAAAATGCTCAGCACTTAACATTGAACATTTTTTAGATAATCTCAATAACTTTTTGTTTTGAAGTATAGCCTGAAATAATTTTTACTTTTGAAGATGGGATTTTAAAATATTCAGCCAAGGCCTTAACAATCGCTTGATTAGCCCGTCCTTTAATTGGCGGCTCTTTTACCGAAACAGTGAAATTCTTACCATCAACCTTCTCAATCTTCTCAATTTTTGCTCCTGGCTTCGCTTTTACAACAATTTTCATATCCTAATTCTACCCTGTCCTCCAGGACCTGTCCATCCGAAGCTTTGCGCATAGGAGAATCTGAAATTTAAAAAAAGTTAATTTAGCGTCTTTGGAAACTAAATTAACTTTTTAATTTTGATTTCTTGGATATTTCTTATCAAGTCTTTCCAAAATATATTTTGAACTATAAATCTCGCCAACTTCAAAACCCAGATATCCAATTATCCACATATCTCCTCTTATTAATATACATCTTTCCGGTATTTTGTGATCACACTTGCTGCAAATATCATCATCTATATTCTCTGCAATCTTAACTCTAGCGCCAAGCTCCACAGCCCTTTTCAGCACATTTATGGTGTTGTCTGTATTTTCTTCACTATAACCATTCTCGGTCATAGCTTTCCGTATTCTTTCTTCTCCATTCAAAAAATAAAATGTGCGAAGAAGTTTCAAATGATGCCCTCTTAAAATAACATCATGGTCTTTTTTCAATCTTTCCTCCTTAGTGCAAGGTTTTTTTGGCGGCTTTAAAGCCGAGTTCTGATATGCCAACAGACATCCAGGATGCCATTAAAATCTGACCATAAGCGAGCAGAATTTCAGCGGGAATTTCGCCTGGATTCTGAATTCTGGCATTAACTTTATTTGCAATATCTTCAAAAATCTTTCTGGCTTCTCCCGTGTCTTTGATAATTGAAGCGTTTCTTATTGTTGCCCATTCTTTGCTTTTCTTATCGCCTTGTTCGATTCTTTCATTAATTCCTTGAAGAAAATCTTTTGCCTGACTCGAAGACAATTCATCGGTCATTTCCTTTAAGATTTTCAACTCCTTACCTATATCGCACTCATCCCTGATTTCTTTTAGCTTGCTGATAGTTTCTTCAAAAATTTCTTTTTGCGTTCTTGCCATTATTTTCCTCCCTAAATTGTCAAAGAATCACCTGTTTAAAAATCAACATTATATCCTACCATGGTTTTGATAGTGTGTCAAATAAAAATCCCGCCGCAACGGGGTCGTTTTCCAAAACCGTATTAATTTTTCTTTCCAGCCGCAGACTGGCTTTTCCTCCTTTTCTTTAACCATTTAAAGAAATACCCAAGGATAATTGGTGTAAATCCGAGAACTAATGCAAGAAGTAATGACCACCAAAATGGTTTTATAGCAACTGTCCAAATTCTTTCTCCAAGTTCTGAAAACGAAATATCTATCATCACCTTAATTCTACCAAAAAATCGATTCAATGACTATCGAGCCGATTTTTCCGAATCGCTTTATTCTAATTCAAACATTTCTTCCCTAACAAATCTAGAAAGGGCAAAAATTGTTGTTGTCTCAAATCCCTTTACTCTGGGAATTAAATTCTTGGTGAAAAAGCCAACAGCTCCATCGTGTTGTTTAGTATTTTTTAATCCCCTGATTTCATCCATCACATCCCCTAATTCTTTACCCTGTTTCACCCTTTTTACAATTTCTTTGGGCATCAACATTCCTCCGCTCTGTCCAAGTCCCCATCTTCCTTTTTTATCAATAATAGCTACAAAACCAGTTAAAAAAGTCCCATGTTTTGTTTTCTTAAAACCACCCTCTAAACCAACCCCAAAATCTGCATTTGATTTTTTGATTGCTTTCCTGGCTCTATTTTTAGCTCCTTTAACTAAATCCTCAAAATTCATCGGCATATTAGAAACACCAGAATATACAGGAACATTAACAACCTCACAATTACCAAGGGTCTTTTGAAAGGCTCTTTTAACTGCCTCTATTTTGACAGGGTTCTGAGAACCAATTGCTATTTTCATATTTCACTTCCATCTTATCACCTTTACCCTCTTTTTCCAATTTTAAGAACCGCTTGCTTACTCGCAAGCGGTTCTTTTCTTATTTTTCTCTTTGCCCTTCCTTTCTTTTCTTTTATAAATTCTGAATAATATTTTTTATGCTACGTCCCGTTAGAAACGCTCCTACGCCAACAATCGCAAGTACTAAAATTGATATGCCTGGCATAGAAAAACCCAGAATCAGTAAACCAATCCCTACAGAAATGCCTATGATATCTTTTATCATCATTCCTCCTTTTTATTATCAAAGTTCTAAAATCTCTCTTAATTTTTCTATTTCTTCGCCATAAAGAGACCAATTGCCACTGCGTTGAGCTTCCATGGCCCTGTCAAAATGCTTCTTAGCCTCTTCGAATAAATCTTTCTCAGTTACCTCTTTTAAAGGCTCTTCTTCTCCTGCTTCTGATTCAGCTGCTTCTCCAGTTGTTCCTCCAAAAACCCGATAAAGTGCTGCATCTAAAGTTTCTTCCATAGCAATTCGTTTTTCATAAGCCACGATAACTCTTTTCAGCTCTGGTATTTTACCGCCCTCAGCTCGAATATATAGGGGTCTAATATATAAAAGGGATTCTTCAATAGGAATAACTAAAAGCGAACCTAGGTTAACTTGGGAACCCCTTTGATCCCATAGAGAAATCTGCCTGGAAATCTCTGGATCCTGATTAATTCTATTTATAATTTGTTTAGGTCCAAAAACTAATCTTTGTTTTGGGAAACGATAAACTGCTAATTTGCCATAATTTTCCCCATCTGCTCTAGCTACCATCCAAGCAGCTAAGTTATCTTTCTTCTGGGGAGTAAAGGGAATCATCAATATATATTCCTCTTTAGTTTCTCCAGGTAATTTCATTATAATATGACGCATCATTGGATCTCCGCTCCCTTCGGAAATAACCGGAATCTGCCACTGGTCTTCCTTATTGTAAAAAATCTGGGGTTTTTCCATATGATAAATGCTGTAAAGGGCAGTCTGGTAAATAAAAATATCTTCCGGATAGCGTAAATGAGCTTTTAAATCCTCTGGCATTTCTTCTATTGGCAGAAAAGTATGTTTAAAAATCTTGGCATATGTTTGAATTAGGGGATCTTGAGGATTAGCAATATAGAACTGCATTCCTCCGTCATAAGCATCAATTACCACTTTAACCGAATTTCGAATATAATTTATACCACCAACCCCTGTCGAACTTCCAACAATTTGAGCATAAGGGTAAAGATTGCTGAAAGTATAAGTGTCATAAATCCATTTTAATCTTCCTTGTTTAGTAATTACCATGTAAGGATCTACATCCAACTTTAGAAAAGGAAGAACCCGCTCAACCCGTTGCTTAATATTACGATAATACATTGCTCGACTCTGGGAATTAATATCATCGGATAATAAAACTTTTAATTCCCCAAACCGAACAGCAAATAAAAGCTTTCTCAATAATGACTTTACTGGCACCCCTCCCTCCCCCTGATAATTAGTAAAAACGTTTTCCTCTCCTGATGGATAATCAAACTCGTTGGCTTTAGTATTTACAAAAACATAGCTTTTATTTTCAGCAAGTTCTCCATAATAAATTTCTGGCCTGTCTATTTTAAGGGATTCCTTAGCAGAGATAGGGGGGAGGTCTTTTATAAGCAAAACTGGTAAGCCCTCCTTAGTTACTTCGTTAACCGGTCCCAGAGTTAACCCAAACCCATGAGTAAAAGTTAGATGTTCATTAATAAAAGTTCGATGAGGCAAGCTCTCGGAATTTAATTCTCTGGGAGAAAGTAAAACCTGACGATATTCTTCATCAAGCTGATATCGATCATTATCAACGGAAACAAAATCATAATAAGTGCGAATTTCCTGAATCTGCCCAAAGGTATCTAAAAGAGGCTCTCTATCCCAAAGTCGGATATTCTTAATAGTAGTTTCATTATTTTGAATGTCTTCCAAAGTTAAACCAGTTTCCCCGCTTAACTCGTGCTTCTCTATCTGATCTAATTTAAAAGCTCTTTGGGTAGCAATAATATTATGAGAAATATAAGGAGATTCCTTATTTAGTTCATTTGGATCTACTACAAACTTCTGTATAGCCGCCGGATAAAGCCATGTTCCTAAAATAGAGACCACTAAATAAAGACCAACTACCCCAAATAAAAGATGATTGCTTTTTCTAAAAATACTAATAACAGATACTATTGCTGCTAATAATAAAATAAATGCCAACATTTTTAACATTGGCAAAGTGGCATAAATATCAGTATAACTTGCCCCCATGAAAGGACCTGTGTGAGAGTAAACTAAATTAGGAATCTTAATAAAGTAAGTCTGTATAGCCAGAAGTAAAAAAAGAGGAGAAAGAATTATCAAGAAATGGATCCTGGGCTTCTCCTCAATTTTATATCTTACTGGCTTGCCTTTGGAAGAATATTGCAACATGGAGGTCTTCTTGCTAAATAAAGAAAATGCTCCCCGACTGAAATATACCAGAGCCGAACAGATTAATGAAATAACAATAATCCAAAGGAGAAATCCAACTAAGACTTTTAGAAATGGTAAGGTGAAAAAATAAAAAGAAATATCCCGGGAAAAAATAGGATCTGCAATGTTAAAAGGAGTAGCGTTCAAATATTTGAGCAAAACCTCCCAATAGTTAGCCATAATCAATCCAGTAAAAAGTCCAAATAATAGAGACAGGCAAAGTATAAATTTACCAAGATACTTTCCAATATCCAAATCTGTTCCCTTCCCATCAACTTGGATCGAGATTGGCCGCCCCTTAGTAAAATATGAAGCAATCCTTGAATTTAGATAGATTAAACAAAGGGTAGTCAGCCCTGCTATAAGGCCTAATATAATCTTAGTTCCCAAAATTGTGGTAAAAATATTCTCAAAACCAATTTCCTGAAACCAAAACCAATCCGTAATCAGCCTCACTATGCCAGAGGAAACTAAAACAAGGAAAACTATTATAACTAGCAAGATAATATACTTTTTTTTCATAACGCTGTAAATAATAACATAGCTAAAAATAAAAAGATAGACTTTTAAAAAAACAATCCATAAAAATGAATTGTTTTTTAGTTTGTTTTTTTAGAACAACCTAAAATTTGCCTTGATACCGACTCCAATAGTTATATAGGGGCCTATTTTAAGACCAGCCATTTTCCCTATGGAAGTTAACCTGCTATCCGGCATTACATATCCTATAAAAAACTCTAAATCTGAATCAATATCAACGAAGAAACCTATTTTTATAGTCCTTTTATTTATATCTGCAAGTTTATATATCTCACGTATTTCAAGGTTATTATATCTATCCCAGCCAGTTTCAAGATGAAGATTATAAAAATCAAGACTGTATTCTACAAATAAACTAAAATCTGATTCAGTTGATATTTTCCTTGATAATCTTAAAAATAAACCTGGAGTAAACGCATTCCATTTATGGGCACTTCCTTTGTTTAGCCTATAGTAAGTCAGAGCAGCTCCATAGCCCCTTGTTTCGGTTCCAGACGCATTGGTATAATTCCTTTTCTTTATAGGACCAGAAGTAAAAAGACACCAATCAACATTTCCACCAAGCATTAAGTCAAATAATTCAAACTTGCATCCTATGCCCGCTGAACCATTTACTAAGTTAAGAGAAAAGGGCGAATAACTTAACTTGCTATCTTCTATAGGGGCAATATTCGTGAATCCCCCGCCATCATCCGGATGCCTGGGCACGTTCCTTATATATTCCGGAATGGTCTCCAATGAGCACATGTTAAAATCCAAGGCAAAATTCCAGCCGCCTGAAATAAAGAGATAAAACCCTTTTTTGTATTTTGGATTAGAATCATCAGAAGCCACAGCCACACTGCTTAAAACAATCAGTAATCCTGCAAACAGACAAATAAATAATTTCAAGTTTTTTCTCATCTCTTCCTCCCCATTAAATTGTTAAAGTAACTCAACACTTCATTCTGCGCCAATCTCAATACTTTGTCAATAATCTCTACCGAAGAACGACTCATGGGAAGCCGTTTTCAAAATTTAAAAGCCAGTTTGACTTAGCTTTTTCTTTAACTTTTTGAAAGAATTCTTTTGGTGTTAATTTGCCCTCATCCAGATCTCCGATAGTTTCAAAAACTTAGCAGAGATTCAGCCTCCTCAACTCAGTTAAAAGCCGAAGGTTTTCATCCCTCGGCTTTATAATGTTTGGAAATATAATTTATTAATCTTTCAGTTATATCTCCCTCTCTAATTTTTTTACAAAGATATTTTGAACTATAAATTTTTCCAACCTTGAAACCAAGCCCCTGAATCATCACTGCTTCAATTTCACCAGCAGCATCCTTAGTACACTCCGAGTTTCTTTTGCGACAAATTTTGCAAATATCATCATCTAAATTGTCTACCATTTTAACCCTGATATCGAATTTCGTGATTTTCTTTAGTACGTTTATCGTATAGATTACGTGCCTTATGCCATATCCATCACGCAGCATGTCTAATCGCAATATAATTCTCCTCCAAAAACCAAATGCACCATAAAGAAGTAATAAATGATGCCCGCGCAAAGCAATATCATGGTCTTTTTTCAATTTTTTCTCCTCTTTATTTTTATAAATTTTCAAAGAATCATTAGCTTAAAAATCAGCACTTTAAATAATCCAATCTTCCTTGGTATAACCATCTTTAGCCACGGCCCAATATACAGGAACTTCAGGATATTTTTCCTTTTGATATTTAATTATTTCTGGTATTATTTCGGCATTATTTATTCCTACCCAAGAAGAATCGCCATGAAGGAAATAAAATCCTTTTTCTGTTCTACTTATGGTGGCTAAATTATTCTTGGGAAAATAATCACCGAACTCAGAATTTAAATCTTCCATCATTGATTTCAATTTACGAATAAGCCAACGTTTATCAGGAAAATCTCTTGATCCTTTAACATCAAATATTAAAAGACACATTCTGTATTTTGAAATATATTTTTTTGCCTTAACAACGCACCCTTCAACTGTTAAGCCCCTCTTTTTCTTTTCCTTCATCATCTTCTCCTTCTTTATATTTAAAGTTATTAAAGTTCAAAACCTAAGATTCTATTTTAGCTTCATTGTGATAATTTGTAAAGCCTCCTGCGTTCCGATTGGCTTCGGAAAGATGAACCAAGAACGGATTTCTTTCTTTCCCTTTTTGTACGATCGTATGAAAAGGGAAGCGGAAACAAAAAGGCCAAAAGGAAAAACAAAAATCCCACCGTTGTGGGGGTTTTTAGTGAAAATTGTGGTTGGCCCGCCCTGAGTTTATCGAAGGGGGTTATTTAATAAAAAATGAGTGCTTAAGATTTGACGTTAAACACTCATTTTATTTTTTATAAAGCTTCATGCTATCTCTTCTGAGATAACCTCTGCTAATACCGACTCTGATTATTTCATCCCAGCATGGTTTACACATCCACCAATGGCCATCTAGGTATAAGCTCGCACCTTTTAAGTTTTTTGTTCTCTTTAACGCATCGCGAATTGCCATAACTTCAGCATGCCCTTGTTGTTTGCAAACATTTTTACAATATTCATAACCAGTTCCAGTTGGACAATTGTGAACTATTCTTGGGCAAATTTTTACCCTTTTTCCAGCATTTGCTCCGCGACCAATAATTTTTCCATTCTTTACAACTACAGCTGCTGTGGGTTGTTTAATGCATCCGGATTTCTTTAATAGTTTTGTCGCCTCTTTCATAAACTTATTATCGGGTTTTACATATAAAATCTTGCGGTTTTTCGGAAGATATGGATACAATTTATTCCTCCATTGTTAAAGTTCTCTCAACATTCTATTTTAACTTCATTTTGATGGTTTGTCAACCGAGTCTGACTCGGTCAAACAAAAGACGACTCGGGTTGACATTATCATATCACTATGCTATAATTTAAAATTAGGAGGAGAAAATGAAGCTTAAAAATCTATGTGCGATGGCTCTGATAGTTTGTATGATTAGCTTGCCGGTTTTAGCCGCCAAGAAACCAAACATGCGCATTACTGTAGGAGACAGATATGTCTGTTACGGCCTTGATTTTTTGCAGCCAAACAAGGCTCTTTACATGCTGTCTTTTGAAATCCCGTTTGGCAACCTTACTTTTGGGCCCTATACAATTCCTGGCTCTGGTTACGGAGAATTGGGATGTTTCCTTGGCTATAACTTTAAGATTACCAAGGCTGTGGATATCACCATAGCAACGGTCCCAATCATCTTTCAGTATGAGGGAGATGGTCTCAAAATGGCATTTGTGAACAAGGGAACAATAAATTTTAATGTTCCATTAAATCCCGCTATTAGCATCTACTACGCGCATCTTCCTTTTAACACTGAAATGAATGGCTTTTGCTTCGACCTGGGATTCAGTAAAAACATTATTGGATTTGATTTGACAGCTAGTGTTAACTATAACAAGGGCATGTTTCTTGAGAGCGGCATCAAAGGTTTAGGCAAAATGATTGAAATCTCAAAAACAGTAAAACTGTCAAAAAAATTGTCTCTGACAGGAACCTTTCAGCGCTGGCTAAACAATCCCAATATCAACGAGAATGAAACAGTTTTTTTGATTTCACTGCTTCATGAATTTTAATGCCATCCAACCAAAAAATAAACAGCGGACAGATATCAATTTCTTGTCCGCTGTTCTCTTAATAAAAACCCCGCCAAGTGGGGTCTGCCTTGCTCGCCTCGCTGAATCGAAGCGGGCCGATAGGCGGGTCGTTTTCTGAAATCGTACTTATCGGAGACTATCGGAGGCCCGACCTCCGATAGTCTCAAAAAATAGCCCTGAGCGAAGTCGAACGGGCTGCTTTTTAGTGAAAATTGGGGTTGGCCCGCCTAGACTCAAACGTCTAGTCAAGGCTGGGGGTCAAGGGTTATTTTTTCTTTTTTTAATAAGCTTGTCCCGCTAGAAATCTCTGATTTCTTTTCGGGATTTATTCTAATTTTTATATAATAGATACTTGTATATCGCTGCTATCGTCATGCCGCAGGTTATTTCATTGCTTTTAATCATTTTTACTATCTTATCTATTTTTTCTTTTCTTATGGTAATATCCTCTGTCGAGTCTAAGGACTGCTCTGTTTTTTTTAAACCTTTGGCCAGATAAAGAGTCGTCCTTTCGGAGGAATATCCACTTCCTGGATAAAAATATCCTAGATTAATCCATTTCTTCGCTAATAATCCTGCCTCCTCTTTCAGCTCTTGTTTTGCTGCCACAAGAGAAGATGCTCCTGATTTAATTCCACCCGCTATAACCTCCCAGGAATAAATATTGCCAATAGGATAGCGGGTTTGCCCAACCAAATATATTCCCCCATCTTTATCTTCAGCAATAACAGCCACACTATTCATATCAACTACATAATACTTTCCCTTATTCCCATTAGGGCAAATTACATCATCTTCCCGCAAAATCCACCATGGATTTTTATGAATGATTTTACTCCCTAATTTTTTCCATTTCTTTTTCATAAATTTATAATAACAAAAATTTTCAGAAAACAAAAACCCCGTCGCAGCGGGGTGAACATACTAAGGAGGGAAAGAAAAGCTGAGACAATTCTTCTCAGCTTTAAAAGCTTTATGCTTTTTCCAACTAATTAACTAGTTGGTATTGCTAATTTCTTGATTTCGAGCGGTTGTAATGTACGAAACTCGTAAAACTTATTACGATCTTTCACTATCATAAAAGGTTCTTTGCTGAGTTCTTTATAGCCGCAACCCCATCCTTCTTCCTCTAAACCACAAATAGCGCATATTCTCATGGGAGCAAAAGCGCTTCCTTCATTAGGCGTCTCTATGATTGTTTCGTGCTGACATTGCTTGCGTAAATCGGCTAACAATTTCTCTTTTTCCGATTCAAGAACAGTTCGCTGTTCTTGAATCTCAAGAATTCTGTCCCTTATTTTAAATATACTCATTTTAGCACCTCCTTCATAAGGATATTCTTCTTTGATTAATTGTCAACCCCAAAACAAAAAAACCCCGCCAAGCGGGGCCTGCCTCGCCGATAGGCGGGTCGTTTTCTGAAATCTGAACAACTCAGTTAAAAACCGAAAGATTCTATCTTTCGGTTTTTTAGCTTGTTGGTATGAATAATGCAAGTCTGCTTAAAATATAGCTTGAACTATAAATCTCATTAATGCTAAAACCATAATAAATTGCAACGTCTATATCGTTTCCAACTCCAATGCAGGATTCCGTTTCTTTTTCGTCGCAGGTTTTACAAATATCGTCTACTGTGGCGATAATTTTAATTTTGATGTCAGAGCCTGTAATTTTCTTTAATATATTTATAAAATTATCTGCCTGCTTCTCGCCATGATTACAAGCTGTAGTTTCCCATATCTTTTTTTCATAATTTTTCATAAAATGAAAGCTAAAAACAAGCTTCAAGTGATGGCCTCTCAAAGCAATATCATGGTCTTTTTTCAAATCAAATCACCTCCTATTGTCAAAAAACTTTGACATTCTATTTTAGCTTCATTTTGATGGTTTGTCAACAAAAAACACCCCCATCCTATCGCTTTTATCCCATTTTTGCAAAAAGAAAAAAGCCGATTACCCCTTTGGATAACTGGCTTTTATTCTTGCTTTGGTTGTTTTTTAAGATTCTCTCTTGCGTATTTAAGGATTCGTTTTTTATTGAACTTATCAAATGTTAAACCGCGGGATTCGGACCAACCTTGAGACATAACAGAATCCCTACTATTAACATGCACTGCTCCAAACGAATGCCCTATTTCGTGAATAAAGGTCCTAAGCACTCGAGAAAGGCTATTTTCTTTTTCAGCGCCATAAGCTACTAATGCCCATTTTCCATAAATCTCATCTACTGATCCAGTAACGATTCCATATTCATTACTCGAAAAAAATACAACAATATCACAATCATCAAAATCAACATGTTTTTTTAGCCAGATCAACTCCTGTTCGGACTTATAAAAAGAAAGATCATATAAGCGATCATTAAGCTCCTTATTGAAGAGCGGAAGATGCGCCTTTATCGTCTCTATCTCCTTGATCTCTTTATCAATCGATGGACTGAAATAGCATGTAGCATCTAATTCTTCAATAATCTTAACTTTCAGCACAATTCCTAATTGCCTATTAAATTCATAAGCAGCTTCTCTTGTCACATGCTCAATAATGTATTTCCATCCGGGGTTATCTCTGAATGTTCCGTCAGCTAAGATTTTAAGATTAAGGATTCGTTTTTCAGAAGGGTCTTTGCTGTAATTAGCAAGAACAAATAAACAGAGAGCTATTAAAACAACCGAAAAAATGAAAGTGTTCCTGGTTTTAAACACTTTTCAACACCTCCTTTTGCTTGGATATATTAAAGAACGCGTCTTTACCAAGCACCTATATTATACCACATCTTATTATAAAAGTCAATCATTCGATTTTGCTCCCCGCCTGAGCGAGGTAAGCAAGATAAACCCTCCTGCGTCATTACGTAGCTATAGAATAGCGTAGTATGGCTGCGGAAGGGCAAAACAAAAAACCCAGAAATAAATGGCGTAATTCAATTACGCCATTTTATTAGTATCTTTTTCTAAAAAAGAAAATAAATCACTTGCAAATTCTTTATGTCTCTCTGCCTGATACAGAAATGCTTTTTTTATCCCGGCTTCTTCAGCTGCCCGACAATTTTCTTCTACATCATCAATGAAAATGCTTTCTTTTCCAAAGCCCCGCCACATTCTTTTGTCCGGTTTTCGATATCCCTTTTCAAAGCTCAAAACAAAATCATCAAAAATTTTCAGAATTTCAAACTGGCTGTAAGCCCATTCAAAATGCAATTTATTAGTATTAGAAAGTAAAACTAATTTATACTCCCTTCTTTTCAATTCTTTCAGCGCTTCAACCATTGGCTCGTTTAGCCAAAAAATGTCCTGCCAAATCTCTCTAAATTTCTTATAGCCAATTTTCAGGTTTGCTTTTCTTTTAACTTCCTGAAAGAATTCTTTCGGCGTTAATCTGCCCTCGTCAAATAATTTTTCCAAGGGATCTTGATAATAGATTATCTTAAAGATAATCTCAAAAAGTTCTTCGGATGAATAGCCTGAATATTGTGCCAATCCTTTACAAATATTCTGGTGAGAAAACTGAGCTATTACATTGCCAAAATCAAATATGATTGTTTCTATCATTCCGGGCTTCCTCCTTGTTTCAATTCAAATTTTGAAAGAACCAAATCTTATTTTTAGAATTTATTATAACACAATTACTCAAAATTGCAACCAAAAACCCCGCCGCCCCGCAGTAGCGGGGTAAAAAGCGGGGTCAACTCAAAAAGTAGTGACATTTAATGTCACTACTTTTGTTATTTAATTTATCCGTAAAATTCAAAGGGGGTTTCGTATGGGCCAAAAATGAATTTGATTGTCTTTTCTTCGCTTACAAGAAGCAGATAAGCAGCAGGTCCCAAAACTCCCGCCTCAGGATGGTTATCTTTTTTTATTGTAACTTTGCCGCCACTAAGCGCAGACACTTTTTCTTTAAATGATTCAAACCACTCTTTTTTGGGCGAATAACCATAAAATGTTTTTAAAAAAGCATGAAAAACAACATCGCTATATACATCAGAAAAGTCAGGACATTCCATCCGGGCAAGGGCGTTTGCCGCGCGTTCATAAAGTTCCTGGTCGGTTAATATTTTCTTCATTCTTACCTCCCCAATAAATTAAATTTTAAAGACCAACCTTCTTTTAAACTTAGCAGAATTGGTAATGAGGGTCAAGCGTTTTATCCGTATTTTTTCCGATCGGAAAGAATACGGATAAAA
>Ga0114922_10003108_pt1 | contig 15504 bp, 10 predicted proteins | sample AartaG_FD_100975 | JGI IMG/M metagenome (GOLD analysis project Ga0114922, IMG submission 100975) | Deep subsurface microbial communities from Aarhus Bay to uncover new lineages of life (NeLLi) - Aarhus_00045 metaG | ecosystem: Environmental > Aquatic > Marine > Oceanic > Sediment | place...
CATCGCTTCCCGGATTCCGTGCTGCACCGGATTAATGTACTCGCGGGGGATCGATCCACCCACGATCGCATCCTCGAACAAGAATCCGACACCCGGCTCGGTCGGCTCCAGATCGACCACGACGTGGCCGTACTGTCCGCGACCGCCCGACTGGCGAACGAACTTGCCCTCGACCTTCTTGACCGGAATCCGGATCGTTTCCCGGTACGCCACCTGCGGCCGGCCGACGTTCGCATTCACCTTGAACTCGCGCTGCAGGCGATCGACGATGATTTCGAGATGGAGCTCTCCCATCCCGCTGATCAACGTCTGCCCGGTCTCCTCGTCCGAGTTCACACGAAACGTCGGGTCCTCTTCCGCGAGCTTCGCGAGGGCTTCGGACAGCTTGTCCTGATCGACCTTGGTTTTCGGCTCGATCGCGACGCGGATCACCGGCTCCGGGAAGCTCATCGCCTCGAGAATTACCGGATCGTCCTTGTCTGCCAGGGTGTCTCCGGTTCGGGCGAACTTGAAGCCGATTGCTGCGCCAATGTCGCCTGCCCGAAGCTCGTCCACCTCTTCGCGCTTGTTCGCGTGCATCTGAAGCAGTCTCGACACGCGCTCTTTCTTGTCCTGCGTGACGTTCACGACATGCGAGCCGGCCTGGAGAATGCCCGAGTACACCCGGAGGTAGGTCAGGCGGCCGACATACGGGTCGGTCATGATCTTGAACGCCAGGGCCGAAAACGGCTCATCGTCCGACGCTAGCCGCTCAACGATGCTTTCGTCGTGATTCGGCAGGTGTCCGGTCACCGGTGGCACTTCGACCGGTGACGGCAGATAGTCGATCACCGCATCCAGCAGCTTCTGGACGCCCTTGTTCTTGAACGACGCTCCACACATGACCGGCGTGATCGCGCCGGCGAGCGTCGCCTTCCGGACCGCCCGTCGCACCTCGTCCTCACCCAACTCCACGCCCTCGAGATAGCGCTCGAGCAGCTCTTCATCGTGCTCCACGGCGGCTTCCAACAGCTCGTGACGCAACTGCTCGGCCTTTTCCATCAGAGCGTCCGGAATCGGGCCCTCGGACCACTTTACGCCCAGCGAGTCCTCGTCGTACACGATCTCAACCATTCTGACCAGATCGATGTGACCCGTGTACAACTCACCCTCGCCCAGCGGGTACTGGATCGGATACGCCTTGGCGCCGAGCCGGTCCTTCATCATCTGGACCACCTGCTCGAAGTCCGAACCGATCCGGTCCATCTTGTTGACGAACGCGATCCGCGGAACCCGATACTTGTCCGCCTGGCGCCACACCGTCTCCGACTGAGGCTCGACCCCGCCTACCGCGCAGAACAGCGCAACCGCGCCGTCCAGCACACGGAGGCTCCGCTCGACCTCGACCGTGAAGTCCACGTGCCCGGGAGTGTCAATGATGTTGATCTGGTACTCTTCACCACCGCTCTCCCAGAACGCGGTCGTCGCGGCGGAAGTAATCGTGATCCCGCGCTCCTGTTCCTGCTCCATCCAGTCCATCGTTGCGTCGCCGTGATGCACCTCACCCATCCGATGCAGGCGGCCCGTGTAGTACAGGATGCGCTCAGTCGTCGTCGTCTTGCCGGCATCGATGTGCGCCATGATGCCGATATTCCTGACTCGCTCCAGCGGTGTCTTACGTGCCATCTATGTTCAAATCCGTCGTTTCTTCCTGTCAGTCCAGTCCGGCGCCCTGAGGGAGCCGCTCTCCCGTACCGGGACTACCAGCGATAGTGAGCGAACGCCTTGTTCGCTTCCGCCATCCGGTGAATCTCTTCCTTCTTCCGTACTGCCCCACCGTCACCACGTGAAGCATCCAACAACTCTGCCGCCAGACGATCGGACATCGACTTGCCGGATCTACCGCGGGCGGAAATGATCAGCCAGCGTCGCCCCAGCGAGTCCCTGCGACGCGGTGACACTTCCATCGGCACCTGATATGTCGCTCCACCGACCCGGCGACTCCGCACCTCCAGCACCGGCTTGGTGTTGGTCAGGGCCTGCCGGAACACGTTCAGCCCGGGCTGGCCTGTCTTCTCTTCGATCTTCTGCATTGCCTCGTAGAAGATTCCCTCAGCCGTTGACTTCTTCCCGTCCAGCATGAGGACGTTGATGAAGCGCGTGACCTCGCCGCTCCCGTACTTGGGATCGGCGGGAATCTCTCTCGGTGTCGACCTGTTCCTGCGTGACATGTGCTCTTCCTTGAACAGAATGCCCGGCCTGTTGTCCGGGCCGGGCTTTGCCTGTCGTCGTTCGCCAGTCCCCAACCGGTCGTTCCCGGACCTGCCGGATCCTCCGGTTCTCCGTCTAGCGCTTCGACCCGTACTTGGAGCGACTCTGCTTCCGGTCCGCGACACCCGATGCGTCGAGCGTACCGCGGACGATGTGATACCGCACACCGGGAAGATCCTTAACCCGACCTCCTCTGATCAGCACGATGCTGTGCTCCTGGAGGTTGTGTCCTTCACCCGGGATGTAGGCCGTTACCTCGTACCCGTTCGTCAACCGCACGCGAGCGACCTTCCGGAGCGCCGAGTTCGGCTTCTTCGGAGTCGTTGTGTACACACGCGTGCACACGCCGCGCTTCTGCGGGTTCGCTTCGAGAGCCGGCGCCTTGCGCTTCTTCTCGATACTTACCCGTCCCTTACGGACTAGCTGGTTGATCGTGGGCATGGCCTGGCCGTGTCCCCCCATCTGGGTATCGTCGAAAACCGCGTCTCCGATGCAGTCCGTAGCGCGGACGCCGGAGGCGCGGAAAAAAGTGCGGGGACGACTCCTCTCGCCCCCGGCGGAACAGCCTGCCGATCCTTTGATCGACAGACCGAGCAAGGTAGACGCGGGCACACACGCTGTCAAGCTGGCGCGCCGCGCCGCGTTAGGAACGAACAGGGGTCTCCCGGACACCGTCCCGGAGACCCCTGAATCGTATTCGTGGCCTGAGAATCAAGTCGTCGGTGCTTGCTCCTCGACCGCCTCGGAATCGGCGGCTTCGACGACTTCGGTGACTTCTGCAGTCGGCTCGACTACGGCCACGGAGTCTGCATCACCCCGCAATTCGGCGAATAATCCACCGGCCAGCGCCACCGCTTCCGGCTCTGGCTCCTCCCGCCGCAGCGAGTCCAGTTCCTCCTGCAGCGGCTCGCCGACGAGAAACTCCATTTCCTGGAACCTGTGAATCCCGGTTCCTGCCGGCACCAGATGGCCGATGATGATGTTCTCCTTGAGTCCCTTCAGCCCGTCCATCGCTCCCCGCACGGCCGCATCCGTGAGGACTCGCGTAGTCTCCTGGAATGAGGCGGCGCTGATGAACGACTCGGTCGTCAGGCTCGACTTCGTGATTCCCAGCAGTACTGGCTCTGCGCGGGGCGGACTCCCACCATTCGCGATTACTTCTCGCGTGGTCTCGCGGAAATCCATCCGATCGATGTGCTCGCCTTCCAGGTACTCGGTATCGCCCGAGTCCGTAATCCGTACCTTCTGAAGCATTTGACGAACAATCACACCGATGTGTTTGTCGTTGATCCGCACACCCTGGAGGCGGTAGACCTCCTGAATCTCATTCAGCAGGTATTCCTGGACTGCGCGCGGCCCCTTCACTCGCAGAATGTCGTGCGGATTCACTGGACCCTCCGACAGCCGGTCGCCGGCGCGGACCTGGTCTCCTTCGTGCACGCGCAGGTGCTTTCCGACCGGGACCTGATACACCTGCTCTTCGCCACCATCCATGGTAACGATGATCTCTCGTTTTCCGCGCTTGATCGAACCGAAGTCGACGCGGCCGTCCACTTCGGTAATCGTGGCCGGGTCCTTCGGGCGCCGTGCTTCGAACAGCTCTGCGACGCGCGGCAGTCCGCCGGTGATGTCGCGCGTCTTGTACGCCTCGCGACTGATCTTGGCCAGCGTATCGCCCGGCTGGACCTTCTCTTTATCGTGCACCAGCAACTGGGCACCGACCGGCACGATGAACTCGCGTAGCTTCTTACCCTTCGAATCGACGATCTCGAGTCGCGGGTGCAGCTTCTTGTCGCGGTCTTCGATGATCACCAGCTGCCGCCGACCCGTGGCCTCGTCGAGCTCTTCGCGGAACGTCTCCTCCGGAACGATGTCCTCGTAGACGACCTTTCCAGCATGGTCGGCCACAATCGGCTCGGAATACGGATCCCAGCTGAACAGCAGGTCGCCCGGATCCACTTCGGTTCCATCCGTCACGTGCAACGTGGCGCCGTACGGCACGGCGAGACGCGACCGGACCCGGTCGCCCTCCGTGCGCATCAGCAGCTGCCCTTCCCGGCTCGTCACTACCTGCCGGTCATCCGGGCTCTTGACTACCGTGATCCGCTCGAGCCCGACGGTTCCATGGAGCTTCGATTTCCGCTGCGTCTGAGCGGCGATGCGCGCCGCCGTACCTCCGATGTGGAAGGTCCGCAGCGTGAGCTGCGTACCCGGCTCACCGATCGACTGGGCCGCGATAATCCCCACGGCTTCGCCGACCTCGACCGTATTCCACATGGCCAGGTTCCGGCCGTAGCACTTCTGGCACAGCCCCTGTCGAGCCTCACAGGTAAGGACCGAGCGAATCTTCACGGACTGAAGACCCGCTTCGTCGATCGCCTCGGAGGCCTCCTCGTTGATGATCTCGCCGGCCCTGACGATGATCTCATCGCTGATCGGATCGACCACGTCCTCCCGCGCCACCGTGCCCACGACCCGGTCCTTCAGGGGCTCGATGATGTCTTCGCCTTCCTTCAGCGCGGACACTTCGAGGCCGAGGACGGTTCCGCAGTCCTCCATCGCGATCGTGACATCCTGCGCCACGTCCACCAGGCGCCGTGTCAGGTAGCCCGCATCGGCCGTCTTCAGCGCCGTGTCGGCCAGGCCCTTCCGGGCTCCGTGCGTCGAGATGAAGTACTCGAGCACGCTGAGTCCTTCCCGGAAGTTCGCCCGGATCGGACTCTCGATGATCTCGCCGATCCCTCCCGTCAGCTTCTTCTGGGGCTTGGCCATCAGGCCTCGCATCCCGGCAAGCTGACGGATCTGGTCGCGCGAACCGCGGGAGCCCGAGTCGAACATCATGTAGATCGGGTTGAACCCATCGCGCGATCTGGCCATGCCCTGAACCATCGCGTCGGCAACGTCGTTGTTGGCGTGCGTCCAGGCGTCGATCACCTTGTTGTATCTTTCGCCGAACGAGATCACGCCCTTGTGGTACGCCCGGGTGAACCGGTCAACGTCTCCCTGTGCTTCCGCCAGGATCGACGCCTTCTCCCCCGGGATGACCATGTCCTCCATCCCGACCGATACGCCGCCCTGCGTCGCGTAGCGGAACCCGAAGTTCTTCAGGTTGTCCAGGAAATCGGTCGTCGACCGAAGTCCCGTGATCCGGAAGATGTCGAACACGAGGTCGTTCAGTGTGCCCTTGCCCATCGTGGCATTCACGAACGGAACGCCCTCGGGGAGGATCGCGTTGAACAGCACCCGGCCAACCGTGGTCAAGATCCACTGGTCCCCGTCGAGGTACCGGATCGGACGATGGAAATCGGGCGTCCGGCGCTCGGTCAGCAGCATGCCGTTGGCAATCGCCAACTCGACCTCGGCAAAGCTCTGGAAATGCGCCAGATCGTCCGAATCGCCCGCCTGCTCGAAGTTCGACGGTGTCTTCGTAACGAAGTAGCAGCCGAGAACCATGTCCTGACTCGGACTGGTGATCGGTCGCCCGTTCGCCGGCTTCAGAATGTTGTTGCTGGACAACATGAGGATCCGCGCCTCGAGCTGTGCCTCGAAAGACAGCGGAACGTGCACAGCCATCTGATCGCCATCGAAGTCCGCGTTGAATGCCGCGCACACCAGTGGGTGGATCCGGATCGCCTTTCCCTCGACCAGGACCGGCTCGAATGCCTGGATCCCCAGGCGATGCAGGGTCGGTGCCCGATTCAGCAGAACCGGGTGATCCTTGATGATGTCCTCCAGAACCTCGAACACCTTCGGATCGAGCATTTCGACGAGCTTCTTCGCCCGCTTGACAGTCTCAGCGAAACCGCGGCGCTCGAGCTCGTGAATGATGAACGGCTTGAACAGCTCCACCGCCATCACTTTCGGCAGCCCGCACTGGTGCAGCCTGAGCTCCGGGCCGACCACGATAACCGAGCGGCCGGAGTAGTCCACGCGCTTTCCGAGCAGGTTCTGCCGGAATCTGCCCTGCTTGCCCTTGAGCATGTCGGACAGCGACTTCAGCGGACGCTTGCCGCGGCCGCGAATCGCCTTGCCCCGGCGGCCGTTGTCGAACAGTGCGTCGACGGCCTCCTGCAGCATGCGCTTCTCGTTCCGGAGGATCACTTCCGGCGCCCGCATTTCGAGCAACTTCTTCAACCGGTTGTTCCGGTTGATGACACGCCGATACAGGTCGTTCAGGTCGGAAGTAGCGAATCGACCTCCGTCCAGCGGAACCAGCGGGCGAAGATCCGGCGGAATCACCGGGATCACGTCCATGATCAGGTGTTCCGGATCGTTCCGCTTCGCCGGATCAGCGTCGCTGCCGCGGATCGAATCGATGACCTTGAGACGCTTCAGCTTCTTCTTCTTCCGCTGCTTCGATGTCTCGGTGGCCACCTCGATGCGCAGCTGGTCGGCGAGTCGTTCGAGTCCCTTGCCGTCACGATTGCGCTGGGTAACCGGGCGGTCATCCGTGTCCAGGTTGCCGAGCAACGTGCGAACACCTTCGGCACCGATTTCCACACGGAAATCGGTGTCGCCTTCTTCCCGGGCTTTCTCGGTCAGCTCCCAGTACTCGTCTTCGTCCAGAACCTGCTGGTATTCGACTTCCTGCTTGCCGGGATTCGTGACGACGTGCGCGGCGTAATAGATCACGCTCTCGAGGTCGCGGAGCTTCATTCCGAGCAGATAGCCCATCTGCGACGGGAGTGTCTTGAAGAACCAGATATGTGCGACGGGAACCGCCAGCTCGATGTGGCCCATCCGCTCGCGGCGCACCTTCGACAGCGTGACTTCTACTCCGCACTTGTCGCAGATGTGTCCCCTGTATCGGATCCGCTTGAACTTCCCGCAATGGCACTCCCAGTCCTTGACGGGACCAAAAATGCGCTCGCAGAACAATCCATCACGTTCCGGCTTGAACGACCGATAGTTGATCGTCTCGGGCTTCGTGACCTCTCCAAAGCTCCAGGATCGGATCTCGTCTGGTGACGCGATCTTGATCTGAATCCAGTCGAAGTCGGCCGAGTTCGTTCCGCGGTGGCGGGGAAAGTCGATCATCCTGTTAGACCCCTCTTGTCGCTGCGTTGCATCAATTCGCGAAGATCGAATCGTCCTCGTTGCTGCCCAGCTCCACGCTCAGTCCGAGAGCCTGCAGCTCCTTCACCAGGACGTTGAAGCTCTCCGGAACTCCCGGTTTGGGCAGGTTCTCGCCCTTCACGATTGCTTCGTAAGCCCGGCTTCGTCCCGTAACATCGTCTGACTTCACCGTCAGCATTTCCTGGAGGGTGTGCGCCGCTCCGTACGCCTCGAGCGCCCAGACCTCCATCTCACCGAATCGCTGCCCACCGAACTGGGCCTTACCGGCCAGCGGCTGCTGCGTAACCAGGCTGTAAGGCCCGATCGAACGCGCGTGGATCTTGTCGTCCACCAGGTGGGACAGCTTCATCATGTAGATTTCTCCGACTGTGACGTCGGCGTCGAACGGCACGCCGGAGCGGCCATCGCTCAGCCGCATCTTACCGCCCGGCGTCAGTCCGCCCTTGAGCATCAATTCGACGACGGCGGCATCGAGTCCTGACTTCAGGCTCCGTTTGCCCACCAGCTCGGCGGCGGCGGGCCAGCCCGCATCCGTGAGCTGGGCTGCCGTCGTCGCCCCGGACGCGGATCGAGCCACATTCAGCACGTAGTCGCCAATCGAGCTGAGGAATTGCTTCCCGTCCTTGTCCGACTTGGGCTGCAGGTACGCATCAAGGCTCCGGCCGAGACCGGCCGGGTGGCCGTTTCGCTGCGGCTCGAACTCTCCGGCGAACCGCTGAATTCCACCGACGAACCTCTGGATGGTGTCTGCGTCCACAGCCGGCGTCTCGATATCCGGAGCGAGGCACCTGCCGGCCCAGAACGATCCGCCCAGCTTCAGCAGGGCACCGATCTCATCTTCGGTGGCTCCCTGGAACACCGGAGTCTGGGCACGGAATCCGAGCTGCTTGGCGGCCCAGCCCAGGTGCGTCTCGAGAATCTGACCGACGTTCATCCGGCTCGGCACACCGAGCGGGTTCAGCACGATATCCACCCCCGTTCCGTCGGGCTGGACTGGCATGTCCTCCTCCGGAACGACGCGCGCGATGATCCCCTTATTTCCGTGCCGGCCTGCCATCTTGTCGCCGACCGAGATCTTCCTCTTTTCTGCCAGGTAGACCTTCACGAGCTGTACGACACCCGGTGAGAGCTCATCGGCCTGGAACACCCGGTCGATTCCCTCTTCCGTTCGCTCACGAATTCTCTCGACTCGCCGCTTCGCTTCGTCGATCACTCTGCGGGCCCGACGATTCGCGTCCTCGTTCTTGACCTTCAGCGTGCTCAGACCGACCTCACCAAAATCGAGGTCAGCCACCACTGACTTGGTCAGCCTCTGCCCTTCCTTGAGCAGCGGCTCGATCGTCCCGCGCTTGAGGAACAGCGCTACCGTCTGTCCCTCGACCGCACTCCGAAGCTCGAGGTCCCGGGCTTCGACGACGCGCGTGATCTCCTCACGCTCGGTCTCCCGGAGGCGCCCGATCCGTTCGCCATGCTCACGCTCGAGCAGTGGATCGTCGATCCGACGCGAGAAGATCTTGACATCGATGACCGTACCCTCGACGCCAGGCGGGACCCTCAGCGAGCTGTCCTTCACGTCCTTGGCCTTCTCGCCGAAAATCGCCGTGAGAAGCTTCTCCTCGGGAGACAGCTCCGTCTCGCCCTTCGGAGTGATCTTCCCGACCAGCAACTCTCCGGTCTTCACGGCTGCTCCGATTCGCACGATTCCACGTTCGTCGAGGTCGACGAGCGCTTCCTCCGAAACGTTCGGAATCTCGACCGTGATCTCTTCGGTACCACGCTTCGTGTCGCGAACGTGAAGCTCCAGCTCCTGTATGTGGACCGACGTGAACACGTCGTCCTTCACCAGGCGCTCGCTGATCACGATCGCGTCCTCGAAGTTGTGCCCGTACCACGGCATGAACGCCACAGTGACGTTCCGACCGAGCGCCAGTGCTCCGAAGTCGGTGGACGCACCGTCCGCGATCACCTGTCCTTCGGCGATCTTCTGGCCGACCTCGACGATCGGACGCTGATTGATCGCCGTGTCCTGGTTTGTGCGCCAGAACTTCTTGAGTCGATAACGGTCATACTGCGACAGCCGGGCCAGCGGAGCCTCATCTTTCGACCCTGACGAACCCGTATCGATCACGATCTCTTCAGCCGTAACGTGGGTCACGGTTCCACTGCGACGCGCCGACACCACGGAACCCGAATCCTGCGCGGCCTTCTCCTCCAGCCCAGTTCCGGCAAACGGTGCCGCGGGAAACAGGAGCGGAACTGCCTGCCGCTGCATGTTCGAACCCATGAGCGCGCGATTCGCATCGTCGTGCTCGAGGAACGGGATCAGGGCGGGCGATACCGCCACCAGCTGGTCGGGCGCCACGTCCATGAAGTCGATCTCGTCGGCCGGCAGCAGGGGATAGTCATCCCGGCGCCGGCAAAGGACGAGGTCGCGGACGAAGGTACCGTCCGCTGCGACCTCCGCGTTCGCCTGGGCGACCGCGTAGTCCTCCTCTTCGCTGGCCGACAGCCACTGCAGCTCGTCCGTTACCGTTCCGTCGATGACCTTTCGATACGGCGTCTCCAGGAATCCGAGCTCGTTGAGCCTGGAAAAGGTGGTCATCGAAGTGATGAGCCCGATGTTCGGACCCTCCGGGGTCTCGATCGGACACATTCTCCCGTAGTGCGAATAGTGAACGTCGCGAACTTCGAATCCAGCTCGCTCGCGGCTCAGGCCTCCAGGGCCAAGCGCACTCAAACGCCGCTTGTGCGTGAGTTCGGAGAGCGGATTCGTCTGGTCCATGAACTGGCTGAGCTGGGAGCTTCCGAAGAATGCCTGGATCACGGCGCTGACCGTACGCGCGTTGACCAGGTCGTCGATAGACATCTTCTCCGGATCGCTGTTGATCGACATCCGCTCCCGGACCAGTCGCGCCATGCGTGACAGCCCGACAGAGAACTGGTTCGCGATCAATTCCCCGATCGACCGCACCCGACGATTGCCCAGGTGGTCGATGTCGTCAGTGTATCCCCGCCCCTCGTGGAGCTCGATAAGGTACCTGACGATCGCCACGAAATCCGACGGCTCGAGCACTACCACGTCGGCGTCCGGCAGCTCGAAATCGAGCATCCGGTATACTTCCCGCAGACGATGGTTGACCTTGTGACGTCCAACCCTGCCCAGGTCATAGCGCTTCGGGTTGAAGAACAGCCTGTCCAGCGCCGTGCGCGCCGTCGACAGGTTCGGCGCTTCGCCCGGACGCACGAGTGAGTAGATGCTGTGCAACGCGTCCGCCTCGCCGTGCGTCGGATCCTTGGCCAGGGTGTTCTTGATCAGGGGCGACTCACCCCTGGGTCCGCCGGTGAACACCAGCGCGTCCCGGACCTTCTTTTCCTTCAGGCGCGTGAATTCCTTCTCGTCGAATTCGTGGCCCTTCTCGGCGAGCACCTCAGCCGTCTTCGGGTCCACGACGTCCGCTGCCAGCCTTGGCTTCTGGCTCCAGTCACGCCGCATCACGAGGTCCTCGTAGGAACCCCTGAGCGGAATGAACGCGGCGCTCGAGAACACCTCGATTTCCGGGACTCCTGCGCGCACCAGCCGCTCGACGAGCTCGTCCGTCACCTCTTCGGTGCGTCGTGCGAGGAACGCCTCGGGGTCGTCGTATGCGTCGATCTTCTTGACGCCCGCCGCCTTGAACCGGCGGAGCAGCGTATCATCCAGCTTTTCGCCGACCTTGGCCAACGATTCCCCCGACTCCGAATCGTCGACGTCCGCCGCGAGCCAGAAGAGAGCCTCGACATCCTTCGGATCGTATCCCTTCAACTCCACCTTCACGGGCTTGACGCCGGACTCCTTGTCGAGGATCGAACAGGCCACGAGGGTTCCGATCACTTCGCGCCGGGCGGTCCGATCCTCGGCGATCTCTTCCATCGCCACGTTCCGCACCGTGTAGAACAACTCGAGGATGTCCGCGTTCGTTCCGTATCCGAAAGCCCGCAGCAGTGCAGTCGCCGGGAACTTCTTCCGCTTATCGATGTGGACGTGAATCACGTCGTGGATGTCGAGGGTGAATTCGACCCACGATCCCCGGAACGGGATGATCCGTGCTGAGAAGAGTCTGGTCCCGTTCGGATGGACGTTCTCCTCGAACACGACGCCAGGCGAACGGTGGAGCTGGCTCACGATCACCCGCTCGGCACCATTCACGACAAACGTGCCCTGCTGCGTGAGCAGCGGGAGATCTCCGAGATACACTTCCTTCTCGAGGATGTCCGCCGGGCGTTTCTCGCCTTCGCCGAGATCCTCGAACATGACGAGCCGCAGAGTCGCCTTGAGCGGAGCGGCGAACGTCATGTCGCGCTCCATGCATTCCTCAACAGAGTACTTCGGCTCTCCGATCGAGTAGTCCACGAACTCGAGCGAATAATTCTCGTTCACGTCGGTGATCGGGAAGATCTCCTGGAATACCCGCTCGAGACCTACGTCCTGGCGCCCCGCTTCGGGACCGGACCTCAACAGGCGGTCGAACGCCTCCAACTGCACTTCAAGGAAGTGCGGCATGGGCATCGGTGTATCCAGCTTCGCGAAGGAGACTACTGAATCGTTCTTCATCGATGTCGCCAACTTCGTTCACCCCTCGAATTCGAATGGGCTCGTCCGACCAGGACGTAGACGTAGAGGCGCACGAAGCCCCTCGCCCAGCCGGAGCCGAATGGCTCCGCCGGGTCGACGGGGCGCCGTGCGCGCATCAGATTCTGTCGGACGAAGCGTTCCTGCATTCCGAACCACGGTCTGAGTCTGCTGTGCGGCGGAAACGCGACGATCGCGCCCCCCCGTTCAGCGTCACTTCAACTCGACTGTGGCTCCCTGCTCTTCAAGCTTCGCTTTGACAACCTCGGCCTCCTCCTTTTCAACACCCTCCTTAACAGCCTTGGGGGCGTTGTCCACGAGTTCCTTGGCTTCTTTCAGACCGAGATCCGTGACCTCGCGAACGACCTTGATCACCTGGATCTTCTTGTCGCCCACACCCACGAGCATGACGTCGAACTCCGTCTGCTCTTCCGCGGCGGCGTCGCCGGCGCCGGGCATCGCGCCCCCGACGGCCATGGCCACCGGGGCGGCGGCCGTGACACCGAGCTTCTCCTCCATCATGTCCTTCAGCTCTGCCGCCTCGAGGACGGTGAGAGAGACGATGCCCTCAAAAACCTCTTCAACCTTGCTCATCGCTCTACATACTCCCTGCGTTGTCGCCATACATCGAGCTGGTGTGGAGAGACCGCACCGAGCCCCCTTCGAGTGTGAGGCAGATTCAGTCCTGCCCTTCTCGCTTCTTCGCCGCTTCTTCGATCATGTACGCGATATCGCGCATCAGTCCGCCGAGTACGCCGGCGATTCCTCCAGCAGAGGCGGTCAGCGCACCAGCGATCGAGCCCAGCAGAGAGTCTCTGCCCGGGAGATCAGCCAATCTCGCGATTTCCGCAGCCTCGACGGTGCGCCTTTCGACCACTCCAACCCGGAAGACCGGCCTGTTATCGTGTTCCTTGGCGAAATCCCGCACGACCTTCGCCGGGGCCACCGGGTCACTGCCGGCGAGGACAAGCCCGGTTGGACCGGTCAGGTGCTCCTCGAGCCCATCCAGATCGAGCCCCTCGAGCGCCCTTATCGTCAGCGTATTCTTCACAACACGGAATGCCGCGCCGGACTCGCGCAGCTTGGCCCGCAACTCTCCCTGGGCCTCAACATCGAGGCCCGTGAAGTCCGTCACGTAGACCGCCCCCGCCTGCTCGAGGCTTTCGGCAATCCCAGCCGTGATCGTCTTCTTCTCGTCGATTCTCATTCCGACGTTCTCCCGTCGCTCAGCGGTAGCCGGTCGGGTCGATGGATATTCCCGGACCCATCGTACTGCTTACCGTTACGGACTTTATGTACGTGCCCTTCGAGGCGGACGGCCGGTTTCGCTTGATGGCATCCATCAGCGCATCAAAATTCGCTTTGAGGCTTCCGGATTCGAAGCTCACTTTGCCGATCGGCGCGTGGACATTGCCGAATTTGTCTACCCGAAACTCGATCTTTCCGGCTTTTGCTTCCTGCACGGCACGCCCTACATCCATGGTGACCGTGCCCGCCTTCGGTGTTGGCATGAGTCCGCGCGGTCCGAGTACACGACCGAGCTTCGCGACGTCTTTCATCAGATCCGGCGTCGCGATTGCCACGTCGAAGTCGAGCCAGCCTCCCTCGATCTTCTCAATGAACTCTTTCCCGACGAAGTCTGCGCCGGCTTCCTCGGCTTCCCGAGCCTTGTCACCCTGTGCCAGGGCGAGGACCCGGACCGTGCGTCCCGTCCCTGCCGGAAGTATCACCGTGCCTCGCACGATCTGGTCTGCATGCCTCGGATCGACTCCCAGGCGCACTGCCACATCGATCGTCTCGTCGAACTTCGCGAAGGCCATTTCCCGGACCTGCTCGATCGCTTCGGGTGCTTCGACGAATACTTCTTCCTCGATACCGGTCGACGCGTTCCGATAGTTCTTTCCGTGCCTTGCCATCAGTCCGCCACCTCGATCCCCATCGACCGGGCGGTACCGGCGATCATCCGCGCGCCTGCATCGAGGTCGTTGGCATTCAGGTCTTCCATCTTGATTTCTGCGATCTTCTTCAGCTGGGCCCGGGTCACTTTGGCAATCTTATTCCGGTTGGGCTCCGCTGATCCCGATTCCAGCCCCAGTTCCTTTTTGAGCAGCACGGCCGCCGGAGGCGTCTTCGTGATGAACGTGAAGCTCCGGTCCGCGTAGACCGTGATCACGACCGGGATGATCATTCCCGGCTGATTCGACGTCTTGGAATTGAACTGCTTACAGAATTCCATGATGTTCGCACCATGCTGCCCCAGCGCCGGACCTACCGGCGGCGCCGGCGTGGCCAGGCCGGCCGGGATCTGCAGCTTTATGTACGCCATTACTTTCTTCGTCGATTTCTTCGCCATCTCTCGCCTCGTGGGTCCGTCAGTGTTCCCGGGTCCGTCAGTATCCCTTCAACTGCGTATAGTCCAGCTCCACGCTGGTCGGCCGACCGAACAGACTGACCTGAACGCGCACTTTGCCCTTATCCGGAATGATCTCCTCGACCGTCCCGCTGAAATCGCTGAACGGACCCTCGGTGACCTCTACCACCTGTCCGACGTCGAACGGGATCTCCTGCTTCGGACCCTCTTCTTCGACATCTTCCGCCACTCCGAGGATCTTGTTCATCTCGTCGTGACGCAGAGGCTGAGGGTTCGACCCTCCGCCGAGGAACTTAATGACGCTCGGAGTGCTCGTGATCAGGAACATGGATTCCTGGTTCAGGACCATGCTCACCAGCACGTAGCCCGGATACAGCCGTTTCGTCGACCGAACCTTCTTCCCGCCCTTGATCTCGACGACTTCGCGTGTCGGAACGATGACCTCGCGGACGTCTCGCTCTTCGGGCTCACCGCCGAGGTCTGCGATCTTCCTCTCGAGCAGCGACTTGACCTTATTCTCGTGTCCCGAGTAGGTCTGAATCGCGAACCACTGCGCCTCGCTCATTTCGTCCTTCGTCTCAACCACTGAACAGCCCTACGAAGCCGCGGACGAAAGCCGAGAACACAGAGTCCATCAGCCCGATGATGATCGCGAGCACGATGACGAACACGAGAATGACGGCCGTGGCGTTCCGCAGCTGCTCGCGGTCGGGCCACGTGACCTTCTTCATCTCCGCCTGGACGCCCTCGAAGAATTCCTGCATTCCTCGGATCCCGACCATCTACCGTTTGTCTCCCATCTGATTTCGACACCCGCCCGGTGGACGGAAACGCCGGCTCCTTCCACCCGAGTCGAGTGGAATCGAGGCCCGGATCAGTGATCAGGGGCCCGGAGCCGGCGTCGTCGACACGCTCGGCGCGTCAACGCGTTTCTTTGTGTTCCGTATGCGCGTCGCAACGGGGGCAATACTTTTTATACTCCACCCGCTGCGGATGTTTCCGCTTATTTTTCGTCGTCGAGTAATTGCGCTCTTTGCACTTGGTGCATTCGAGCGTGATCTGGTCTCTATTCGATGCCATTCCGATTTACTCGATGATGTCGGTGACGACGCCAGCGCCGACGGTACGTCCGCCTTCGCGGATCGCGAATCGCAGTTCCTTGTCCATCGCGATCGGCGTGATCAATTCCACTTCCATG
>Ga0114922_10003109_pt1 | contig 15501 bp, 8 predicted proteins | sample AartaG_FD_100975 | JGI IMG/M metagenome (GOLD analysis project Ga0114922, IMG submission 100975) | Deep subsurface microbial communities from Aarhus Bay to uncover new lineages of life (NeLLi) - Aarhus_00045 metaG | ecosystem: Environmental > Aquatic > Marine > Oceanic > Sediment | place: Aarhus...
AGATGTAGAAATACAGCAATCTACTTCTACATTTGATAGTTTCGTCCAAGATTTAATGGAAATATTAGAAAATGTATATCTTTCCTTAAGAAAACTAACCATGTCAAAATCTCAGGAATTATACAAACAACTTGAAGAAATCACAGAAAATATCAATTCTCAGAATAACGACTTAAATTTTATTGATCAAAATTTAACGAGGATAAACACTCAAAATAAGCACGATTCAGAAGATCTGGCAGTGAGTACTAGAAGATTAGGAGAAGTTAATAAAAGAATTAGTGAAATAAATGAAAAAGTTGATAAATCTGAAAACGAAATAAATCAAAGAAACCTTGTCATAACTGAAAAGCAAAAAGAAAATTTTGAGGAAGAAATAAAAAATCTAAAACAAACTAAAGAAGATTATTGGGATACGGTATCTAAAATCAAAGATAATATGGAATTAAAGCAAAAGGGATTAGACAATTTACAAACAAATTTGCAAGAACTTCAAGGAATTCAAACTTATTATGAAAATATTGTTGAAATTGAAAATAATATTCAAGAACTGAATGTTACTATTGACGATAAGAAAAGTGTTATAACCACTACTGAAGAAAACATAAAAGGCCTTAAACTTGAACAGGATGCTATAAAGGTGAAAATTGAGGGTAAAGATTTAGAAAAAAATACTTTTTGGGAAGATATTGAAAAACTTAGAGCACAAATCGACGAGCAAAATAAGAAATTAGAAATAACAATGGATAAATTAAGAGCACTTGAGAATGTAATGATGGTTATCAATTCAATTGATGAATTAACTAAAGAAAATGTTGAAGCAAACAATAGCGTTAACCAATGTAAAATAGATATAGAAAATTTAAATTCTCAGGTTGAGGGGTTGCAAAAGAAGGTCGATGATGTGCAAGTTATAATAGATTCTTTACGAGAAGAAAAAAATAAAGAGCTAGAGGGCCAAAAGAAAGCACAGAAAGAGTTAAATAAACTTAATAAAGATCTTCAAAAATCTCAAGCGAAGCTTAACGAATTAAACAAAAATAAGGAAAGAGAACAAAAAATTCTTTCACTAAATGAAGATGTAAAGACCACTGAAAAACAGATCGAATCTATACTAAAAGATATCGAAAAGATTGAACTCGAACTGAAACAAGAAGACGCTAAAAAGAATATTAAACAAGAAGAAATAAACAAGGAAATTCAGGGAAAAGATTTATCGTGGAAAAAGCAAAAGAACTACCAAAAGCAGATAAATGATTTAAAAGCTGATCACTCGATGGAAAATTCTAAGCTAAATAATTATGAATCTAAAAAAATCATAACAACTGATCAAATAGAGACCTTATATCAACGTTCTAAAGATTTTGGGGCCTTACCTCCAGTTACAGCCGATTTATCTGAATCTGGATTGCAATCAGATATCTCTACAGCCGATAACAAGAAAAAAGCTTTAGAACCAGTCAATTTAAAGGCAATAAAACAATTTGACACCGTTAAGGAACGTTTTGACGAGATCGATATGAGAAGACAAACAATTCAGCGCGAAAGGAAATCAATTCTCGACGCGATCGATAAAATCGAATTGGAAAAGACTCGAACCTTCATGAAAGCATATCACGAAATAAATCGAGAATTCGCACGCATTTTCCAGAAACTCTCCCCGGGAGGTTCAGCGAAAATGATACTAGACCGCCCTGATAAACCATTTGAGGGGGGTGTAAGCATAGAAGCTCGACCTCGAGGGAAAAAAATCTCGAGTTTGGAAATTCTCAGCGGAGGTGAAAAAACGCTCGTCGCTCTCTCGTTCATCTTTGCGGTGCAAGAGTTCTATCCTGCTCCTTTTTATGTGATGGATGAAATTGATGCAGCCCTCGATTCGCCCAATGTTCACAGAGTCTCCATGGTCATAAAGGAATTTGCTGTACAAGCACAATTTATGGTTATCAGCCATAGAGAGGAGAACATTGTTAACGCAGATAGAATTTACGGCGTTTCTATGCAACAAAGTGGAATAACCGACATTTTTAGCGTAGATTTAGAAGAAGAAGCGAAAAGGTTACTTGAACTCCCGGATGTGCCAACTAATATTGAAGAAAATTAAGAATTATAGGAAAAAGGTGTATAAACGTTCCAGAGAATGAAAGTAAGGAGAAAAAATATAACTTTAGTGAATGGACAGTCAAAGAATTAAGAGATTTTGCAAGCAAGAATCATATAAAAATTCCTACTAAATCTAAGAAGAATGAAATTATAAAGCTTATAGAAAAAATTTCATCTCACCCCGAATTTGTTGATAGAACTCAAGAAGATGAGGATATGGAAGAGGAATTAGAAGAGGAATTGATTGCTGGTGTAGAAGAGGATCCTGCATTACTCCACAAAGAAAAGATGGAGCTAAAATTTTGGCAAAAACCTCCCTATTCTAGCTTATTGGATCCAGAAATAGCGAAAGAGTCCAATGTTGCATTTTATGACTTATCCTCATTAGTAGATAAATTCTTTAATAATATGCTTCACGAAGATTTAATCAATTACAAGATTTCAGGAATTGCTCTAAAAACCTCTGCAGTTTTGCATCACTACAAAATATCTAGTATAATTCGAGAAGAAGAACAAATTCAGAAAAAAGAAGAGCTAGAACGTTTTAGGGAAAGACATGGTAGATCAATACCTAAAACTTTAGCTCAACCTATTCAACCTAAAATGTTGATATCTACTAAAGATGAATTGTTTGATGCTATGAGGTCCGCTATAATTGAAACAATGCAAAACAAAGAGAAACTAAAGCGTAGAAGAATGAGAAGAGATGAATTAAAAGAACAGCGAATTCAAGTGAAATCTAAAGCTCAACTACCAAAAGAACTTTTAAAGCATATCAGCGGAAGGGATCAAACTGTAGAAGAATTGCATGAATCTTGGTTTAATCGCATCAAATCCAAGATAAAACTTGACGATAAGGAAACATCTTTTTTTGAAATAGCTAAAATTATAAATTCCGAAGAAGAGAGCGAAATTGGCAAGAAATTTGCTTTTGTACGTATGTTTCTAGCCTTAATGTTCCTCTCGACGGGTAATAAGTTAGAATTGTATCAGGATGATGATTTTAAGAACTTTTCAATAAATTTAAAAAGTTAAACTATAATACTGATTTTTGGTGATATAAACTGAACGAAAAAGATGAAAAAATACAAGAAAATCAAATTAAACCCGAAACCGAAAAAGCTTTACCTATAGACGAAAATATTGAAGAAGAGACTATTCAAGAAGAAACGGATATTGAGATTAATGAAATAGATAGAGAACTAGAAGAAACTGTAGAAGCATTTCTTGAAGATCATTTTGAAGAAGATGATAATCAAGAAATAGTTGAACAAGAATTTAATGTTGAGAAGGAAGATTCAATAAGCTTCGATTCCTCAGAAGAAGGTTTAAACGAACAAGAAACTGGTCTAGAAAGCGACGATATTACCGAATCTCAATTACCTCAAGAGCTCACCAAAGAAGAATTGGAATTGCAATTAAAAATACTTCGAAGGAATCTCATAGAAGGCGCTCTTTATGCCGCCGGTAGGCCTTTAGATGTAGAGGAATTATCCACTAAATTAGAAATCCCGAAAAAAGAAGTCGAAGAACTTGTACGAGTTGTTGCTTTTGACTACTTAGAACGTGAAGGTGCTTTAATTGTTGCTCAAATTGGAGAAAAATATCAAATGCAGCTAAGACCTGAACTTACAGAAACAGTTTCCAAATTTGCTAAGGGAGGTGCTATTGCTGAGCGCTACCTCAGAACACTTACGGTAATCGCGTTGAAACAGCCAATTTTAAAGTCAACAGTTATTAAAATAAGAGGTAGTGGGGCTTACGAGCATGTAAAATACTTATTAGATAATGATTTAATAACAGCTATAAAAAAGGGAAGATCGGCTGAATTAAGCACAACTGATAAGTACGCAGACATGTTTGGATTGCCTAAAAATAAGTTAGAACTAAAAAAAATGATGATTTCGCAATTGGGGCTTGGAGAAGGCACCGATTAAACTCATATATTATTCAATTATTAAGATTTTAAGAGAATTAGATATTTTTCAAAAAATTATTAGAATTTCTAGTGGACCTGACGGGAATTGAACCCGTGACCTCTTGATTGCGAACCAAGCGATCTGCTACTGATCTACAGGCCCTTTTTTATCATTAATAATACTATAAAAAATAATAGTAGACTAAAAATTTTTATGATTTTGATTCCAGAAATATATGAAATACATTTGAATCCAATTAAAACTCCGTTCGACCAATAATCTCGTCTTGTGCGGATTTAGATAATTCTGTAAATAACACGGAATAACCGGCGATCCGTACAACTAGACCTTGATATTCTTTTGGATTTATTTGAGCATCACATAGAATTTCTTTTCCAACTACGTTAAATTGGATGTGATATCCTCCATTTTCTTCAAAATAGGTTTTAATGAGTGGAAGGAACAATTCTATCTTTAGTGTGTTTGGATGAAAGGCTAATATTACCGAGTTTCCATTCGTTATTAACTCATTATCCAGCTTCATAATTGAATTCAGTATCGCAGTAGGACCATTTTTATCCCTTCCGTTGGTTGGACCAACTCCATTTGAAAGAGGTTCTCTTGCCTTCCTTCCATCAGCGGAGGCTGCTGTAAAAACTCCAAATGCCATATGAAAAGCTGTAGAATATATTCCGGGATGGTACTTTCCACCTCTATAATTTTTATGTTTAAGAATTTCCTTACAGAACAAATCTGCTACGTCATGAGCTATAAGATCAACATAATCGTTATCGTTTCCAAACTTAGGGACTTTATTAATAAAGGTTTGTCTTATTTCTTCTCCCTTCTTCCCATTATAAGTACCTCGGTAATTCTTTGAAACTATCATGATCAATTCCTCTAAAGAAAATAATTTTTCCTCGTAGACCATTTTTTTAATTACAGCAAGAGAATCGGCAACCGTAGATAAACCAATTAGTTGAGTCGTAGTGAAATCATATTTTGCGCCTCCACTTGTGATATCACACCCTTGTTCAATGCAATCGTCTATAGTTGCGGATAAAAAGGGTTGTGGATTGAGCTCAGAAATAGCTTTTTCAAGGAAAGACATAGTTTCTACCAAATTTTTAACAAAAAAGCTAAGTTGGTTCGAAAACTCGTCCCATAAATCTTGATATGAAGAGAGCTTTTTTGTGTTTTCAATTCCATATGCCCTTCTTGTAAACATATCTGTCCCATTATTCAAGGTTAATTCTAAACACTTCACGATGTTTAATTGAGTGGCGTTTGTACATCCAAAAGATTTATAAGTATGTGCTGGTTCTACACATCCTATTGGTGCGTAATCACGCGCATCTTCTATAGTGTAACCAAGAATATTAAGACCTGGAATCATAACAGTATCATTAAACAATGCAATACTAGCTCCTGATTTAATAGCTTCTCCTGTTTTTACAAGTAAATCGTCTGGAGTTTTATTATGAACGCGAACAGAAAAAGTAGGTTGAACCGTTTTTAGCTTTTTGTACGAATCTAAGAATAGATACGACAATTGATTAGTAGCGTCATTTCCTTCTTCATCAACGCCTCCTATCGTCAAATTTGCAGTAAGAGGGGGTCCTTCTGCAGCTATAATTCCTTTATGGAGGACATAGTTCCATAGAGTTGAAAGCTTCAAATAAAAACTTTCAATTAAAAATTGTACTTCTTCATCAGTTATAATCCCTTTTTTTTTATCTTCAAAATAAAAAGGATAGAGAACTTGATCAATACGTCCTATACTAATAGCAAAACCTCCATCTTCGAGACCAGCAATGATGTGAGTGAAATACAATAATTGAAAGGCTTCTTTAAATGAGGATGGTGGGTTACCAGAAATATTAGAACAAATTTCGGCAATTTCATAAAGTTCTTTTTTTCGATTACTATCTCCTTCTTTTTCTGCTAATTCAGTTGCCAATATTGAGAATCTTTGAATAAACTCTTTAGAACCATCTAAAACAATAATAACTGACTCCAAAAAATCCATTTTCTTTTGATCTTTTGAAAATTCTTTCATCTTTTCTCTCGATTTCTGAATTAAACCGTTAAATCCCGCTTTTAACACGTTTTGATGTCCTGGGAAGAAATGCCCCGTCCCGTTAGTTATGTTTGTATCCACGACATAAAGTAGATTTAGCATGAGATCGGTTAATTCGGGATTTAAATAAGAGTCAAATCTGGATTTGGTGGTCTCTTCTTCGTTTTTCCAATATGATATAATTTCTTCGATTATGATTTGTTTATCGTCATCTGAAAGTAATAGCTGTTGAGTTTCTCGATTGTTATAAAGGTTAATATCTTGCTCAATTGTATCAACGCGTACTTCAGGATATAAAGGCGTTCCAACAAATTTAGTACATCGATTTCCAACAATAAATTCGTCATCCCAAACTTTTATCGTCATATTCGTTAATACATGGTACATAGCTTTTGCAAACCTGATGTTCTGGGGTTCACTTTTTGTAGTTTTATACGACTCAGTGAAGAGTTTAGCTCTTTCTATGCAGAGTTCATGTGGTTGGGAAACAACTTCTTTTTTCATTCTTAAAATGCGATCCTTATAATCAGATGGAGAAATTTGTTCTATTTGCATGATATTTCAACGAAATAGGTAATTACTAAAGTTGAATAAACACTTTGTATTAAATTTAAATATTATTATAAAACTAAATAAAAGTTGTTATAATTGAGCATTATATATCTTAATTCAGAATTAACACTTCTTTAATTAATCCCCTTTTTTTTGAATTGCTATTTATATTTCGTTTGGCTTTCAATGTAACAATTTTAAAATCATTATACAAATCTAATATGAAATCGGAATAGGAATTACTCAACAGTATATTACACTCTCTATTATTAAGTTCCTTAAACACTTCAAATAATTTAATCTGTGAAGATCTATCAAAACTTTTTTTAGTATAACTTGTAAATAAAGCAGTGTCAGAAAGTGGATAATAAGGCGGGTCTAAGTAAACGAAATCATTTTTTTCTGCAAAATCTAAGCATATTTCGAAAGATCCTAAATATATTTTAACATTCTTTAGAACTTGACTTACCTTTCTTAAATTTTCCTCGTCACATATGTTTGGATTTTTATGTCTTCCAAAAGGCACATTAAAGAAACCTTTACTATTAACACGATATAAACCGTTGTATCCACTTTTGTTTAAGTAAATTGATCGCGATGCTTTCTCAACATCTGATAATTCAGCATATTTTTTACGATCTCGGTCGAGAGCTCGAATTTCATAATAATAATCTTTTTCGTATTTATGAATCTTTAAAGATTTAATTAAACCCTCTACATCTTGTTTTACGACCCTATAACAATTAATTAAATCGGGATTATTATCTGATATGATAGAGTCATCAGGAAGTAAATGAAAAAAAACAGCTCCACCACCAATAAAAGGTTCAATATATCTATTATAATTTTTAGGAAAAAAATTATTCATTTGTGGAATTAGTTGCCTTTTACCTCCAGCCCACTTTAAGAAAGGATGGGGTTGAGTATGTGGCGTCAAATTTTTAGCAAAGATCAAAATATTTTTTGTACTGTTTATACTATATAAAAATATAGATTAAAAATTAACAATTATTATAATCATAAATAAAATATATTTAGAACCATTATTCCGGTAGAATTTGAGATGATAGATAAACAAAAATTTGAGGAACTATTTAATAAACGACTTATCAAAAATATATCAGAGGAACAGATAGATATTGTTTTATCAGGACAATATGGTAAAGCTTTAGAACTACTTAGAGACGCAGAAGCAACGGGTTTATTTCCTGCCCTTGTAGGGCCGCCCGGTGTAGGAAAAACAATTCTATGTCGTTATTTTGCTAGGTTACGTGCTAAGGAAAATAAAAATAAGAATTTTAATTGGTTAACAATGGATGAATCTATAAAACCTAGCCATTTTATAGGCAGTTTTGACCCGGCTATTACATTGAAAAAGGGATTTGTATTAGAAGCTTTTAACCCTGGTCCTCTTTTGAGAGCTATGTTGGAAGGTGGAACTTTTTTAGCAAATGAAATAAATCGAGCTACTGAATACTCGCAAAATACCTTATTAGAACCTCTAGAGGAAGCATCAATTAGTATCCCTCATTTGGGTAGAATTAAGGCTGATAAAGATTTCTTTTTTATTTCTGCAATGAACCCGGAAGAGCTTTCAGGAACTCACCGGTTATCTGAAGCATTAAAGGATAGAATAAAAGTATGGATTAAATTATCCTATCCAGATAAAGCAACCGAACTTGATATAATAAGAATAAATTTACCCGAACATTTTGTTATAGAGGAATCTGAATTAGAATTGATATACTCAATCATAAATGAAACGAGAAAGAATAAAATAGACATTGAAATACCTGCTTCTATTAGAGCTGGAATTGCGATTGCTAAACTATTAGCTCGTAGAAAAACTTTAGAAAAAAGAGGAGAACTAAAAGATAAGATGTCAATCCATGAATACCTTTCACAAGTTACACAAAATGTGTTATTAGGAAGCATCAAACCAAAGCCGGGTACAAAAGTTGAAAACATCATTGATAGTATCGTTCATAAAACATTAGGTGTTTAGGAGGTAAAAAGTAATTTTATGGGAGTCTTTCCTGAAAATCCGTGTGAATTTGCTGTTGATTTCATTCGAAAAATGCGAAGACACCGAGAAATTGTGCAAATTCCCTCTTCACGTCAAGTATTATCCATTCCTAAATTAATTTTATCGAGATATTATCGTAAGGGATTGGTGACACCAAATGATTATATTGAAATTAGTACTGTTACCTCCTTCCCTGATAATCAAGAGTTAGCGAAAGATATTGCTTTTCAGATATTGTTTCCAAATTATAAAAAGGATATCATGAATTCCTTTTTTAACGGTGATGAGTATGGCGAAAGCGAGTCTGCTGAAGAGTTTCTAGAAACCGATATTCAATCAGAATTGGACAAACTTCAAGAAATGATTGATGAAATTGAGATGACAAAATCAATAGATACGGACAAAATCCAAAAATTAGAAGAATTTCTTGATGAGTTAAACTCTAAACGCGATGAAGATCCATATAAGTCCGCATTACAATTTTTTAACGACGACTCAGAACTGTACAAAGAAGAAATATCTTCCTTGGAAGATTTGATTCAAGAAGCACAAAGAAGGTTAGAACAGAAAATTAACTCCTTGAATCCCGAAGATTTAAAAGCAGGCTCGAATCTAGGTTTAAACGATTTAATTCAGCAAAAATCAATAAGAGAATGGGAAAAATTAGCAAGCAAAGCACTAAATAATCAAAATATTACTGAAGATTTGTCTAAATTATTAAATTCCGATAAACTAGATGATCTTTTAAAATCTATTAAATTTATTGATGAGACTACGGATAATCAAAGCATAAAAGATCAAATCCAAAATGCGAAAAATCAACTTAAAAATCAACTTAAAAATCTAGACCAGTTATTTAACGCTGCGAAAACTTTAGGTGAAATCCCTAATTTTGATCTAGATGATATTATAAATGATTCTTTACAACAATCCTCTTTTGAACATAATTTTAGTTTAGCAGATTCGTTAGATCAATATTTTGGTACCAATCTAAGAGAAGAGTTGCTAAAAAGCCTTAATCAACAATTATCAAATTCACAAATGAATCTATCGTTAGAGAGTTTGACAAAAAATGCATTTGCTAGTAAATCTTGGAATGATCTATTTAATCAATCTCTTGAGAATGCAATAACTCAGGCGAATAATGAAAATATAAAATTTGAAGCATTTAAATCGCTATCTCATCAAATACAACAATTAATGAATAGTTGTCCTAATATGCACTGTGGTCAAAAAATGTCCCAAAAATTACCCGATTTAGTATCGAAAACGCTAGAGGCTTGTGAAACTGCTGATCAATTAAAAAACGCCACAGAATTCTTAAGAAAGATCGGAATGGAACCTGATTCTGAAGATATTAAAAGGATCGGGGAGGATTTAAATATGTCCGAAGAAGAAATATACGAGTTACTTGAACCAAATTATCAGTTGCTAAAAAAAATGGTTGAAAAAAATATTGCAGATTTTCAACGAGTTAGCAATTTGATGGAACAACTCCGTGATCAGTTAAATAGTGAAAGAATTAAAGAATTGCTAAGCAGTGCCCTAGCTAACGATAACAGAGATGCTTTAGGAGCTCTTGGTCATTTTGACTTGACTGAATCTTTGAAAAGTGCTCAACAAATTGGAGGAAAAGAGGGACAAGATAAAGTAATTTCTTGCTTATCTGCTGGAAGTGGTGAAAATCTTCTTAGACAATGGTTTATCCACAGGAGCAATTTACCCGAACAAGTAAAAATAAAAGTGAAAGAATTAGCGAAGAAAATGCTAATCGATTTAGGTATATATTATTCAAGAGCTCGCTTAGGAAGCGCAACAACAGGAACTATACCTATCAATCTAGTGCGGCCATACACTATAGGAGACGATTTTGAAAATATTGATTTAGAAGAAACAATATTTAATCTTTTAGAAAAAGGGAAAAAATTAGATCACATAAATTACGATGATTTCTATGTTTACGAGACAGCAAAGGGATTACGCTCGTTTTGCTTTGAACTTGACATTAGTGGCTCAATGACGGGTGATAAACTTGCGTATATGGCTATTTGTGTGACAATGCTAGTTTATGGTATGCGAAAAGATGAAATTGGAGTTGCTTTTTTCGAGTCAGATACGCATGTATTAAAAAATTTGTCTGAAAAAGTAGATATGGAAAAATTAGCAGATGAATTGCTTATGGTTTCTGCAAAGGGGGGTACCCGGCTTCAAAGCGCTTTAGAATGGGCAAATAAACAATTTAAAGAAAACTCTAGCTCTCGTGAGAAATTAAATGTTCTTTTTACTGACGCGGAGATATTTGATATTCAACAAGCTAACGAAGAATTAAGGAAACTTCGTTCTTTAAATGTAGATTTCATTTTAGTCTCTCCAGAATCATCCTTTAATTTAAAAGAAGCGGAAAAGATGGTAAAAATCGCGGGAGGGCAACTTTTGACAATTAAAGATTGGAATGAATTTCCAAAATTAATGTCAGAGATTATAAAATCGAGATTTTAAAAATATGACTAAAAAATTGCTTTCAGAAATAATAATTGAAAGATTTGGAAAGGAGTTATATAAAAAATCAGTTGAATTCCCAAGAAGTAAAATTAATATAATTTCTTTAGAAGATGTTCCAATAAAAGTTAGAGCAATCATTTTAGATAATGAACGCGAATATCATTTAATCATTAATGAAAATGAGAATGAAAATGAGAACGAAATTTTTCACGATTGCCCCAATTTTTTAATACACAGTGAAATTGATGATAAAATATGCATTCATCTAATAAAACTCTTAACTATGCTTAAACCATCAATTTCTTTGAAGCTCGTAGAAAATATTGACAAGTTTAATTTAACTTCAGAGGATTATGGCTCAAAAAAAAAGAGTACGAATTATTTAAAGCTAGCGAATGCATGTATTAACAGCAATAATTGCGTAGAAGGTTTAAGTTATTTAAATAAAGCCATTATAAATCAGCAAGATTGTGAGCCAATAATTGAAAGGTATTTAAAAACAGCAATTACAAATAATTTATTCATTGAATTCTTTGAATTCTTGCAATCTGCATATAGTAATGATTTAGTTACTTACATCCTCATATATAATCATTACATAGAAAAAGGGATAAGATTATTTTTTAAATCTACTTCAAAATATTCTTTCTTTGAGATATTAAGAATAATTGATTATACCGATAAATTATTAGATTTCTATGAATTTCAGAGTGAATCATTTGTTGAATCTTTAATTACAGAATTATTAAAAATGGCTAATTCAAAGGATTTTAACGAGAGATATTTCTCGATGTATTTTATTAAAAGGAAATATGAAGCTCTTGTTAGGCTCAATCCACTTTTTAAAGAATTTATTACCTCAGAGAGTTTTGAATCATTTAAAGTTGAAATTATTCACTATTTTAAAAATGAGATTGAGAACTTCAGTGTGATTGATAAGTTAAAGTTGATGAAGAAGCAATTCGAGGTGTTCGAAATTCCAAAAACCTCGTATTTCGATGAATATAAATCTTATAAGATCGAAATAAAGGAATTAGAAAAAAAAGTATATCTAAAGAAGTTCGCCTTTCTCAGACTTCTTAAGGAGAAGTATTATATTAAAAAATCTAAAATTGATTTTAGAAAGAAAAGAAATACCTATATCGTAAATCACAATAGAGAGAATCTTGAGAATCCTGCCTACCATTATATCATAAACCATATTGGATTTTATGGAATAAATGACTCTACTATTAAATCTTCAGAAATAGGAGTTAATTATTTAATAATAAAAGAATTGTTTTTGGACGATTTACATAACTTTCCAGATATTTTTTATTACAAAAAACAGTTCTGGGGCGAGGATAATGATTATGAAATTAATTACATAGATATGTTCTCACTTATAAGCAAACCTATTGAATATAACTACGATATTGATCAAGACTACTCCGATATTAACGATCTTATGATCATTGAGTGGGATTTAGCTAGTAAACCGAGACAAGGTAGTTTAGTAAATGCTTATGGAGCTCAAATTATTATCCCCGATCAAAATAATTCTCTGTACCATGATTTAAAGCCATTTGATTTGTGCTATTGTCAAAAGACACCTGTAAAAATCGAAGGAAATATCATTAAAACAATTAATGTTATCACAAAATGCTCATTCAAGGACGCTGTTAGCAGCATTGAGAAAGGTATAGCATTTATCGAAGGATATTATCCTTTAGGTTTAATTAAGTCTGTTCTTATTAAGAAAACAAGCCCATTTGAAGCGTATGAGGTTGCAGTAGACAATCCTAATAAATTTTTTATCCCAAATTATAGTAAGTTCTTAAAAGCATTTAGAAAGTTTTTGTATAATTTCATATATAGGGAGAAAGAGTATATTTATGAAACTCTCAAAACCAATCCAGAAAAGTATACAAATCAATTCATAATTCTGTTAAATCTATCTACGGAATTAGCTGGAATAGACTTACCGTATACTGAAATAATTAACGACTTACTAATTGAAGTTAGTAGTCTGGATGAATTCAGAATAAAATTTATGAATAAAGTTCATTCAACTATTAGAAAAATTCTTAAAGAAGGAGAAATGGGAAGTACCGCTATATTTGACATTAAAAAGATGCTGCACACTCCATTTGTAAAATATTCTAATGGGATACTAAAAATCAGAAAGGAAGAATTTGAACAATCACTAGTATATAGATTTACTGAACAAGATATTAATATTTATAATATGTCTGAATTGAGAAACAGCTATTATGGTAAACAGTTCTCCAAAATTTTAAACTTAGATCTAAACGAACCTATCAGTCAAGAATTCTATAATAAGATTTTGAATTATAGCGCGAAACTTAATTTAAAACTAAAAATGATCGAAGAAGAAGTCTAATTTTATACCAATATAAATATTATGGAGTCTAAATAAAAAAATAATCATCTTATTTAGAAAATGAGTTAAAGAATTGCAATATTTTTAAATGAAACACATGTTTCTATTAAACATATTAATTAAAAATAACTTTAGAACGATGGTAAAACATCCATTACGTCATCCTTCCAAGGACATTATAGAAAGTAAAGGGACGATATTAAGAGGAAAGACCATATGCATGTGTTTAACTGGTTCAGTTGCAGTAATCAACGCTCCTGTAATTGCGAGGGAGTTAATGCGCTTAGGGGCTGAAGTAATTCCTTGTATGTCAAAGGCAGCTACAGAATTGATTAAACCCTCTTTAATGCACTGGGCAACAGGGAATCCTGTAATTACTAAATTAACTGGAGCTGTTGAGCATGTATTTTTAGCGGGAGATAGACCTAATGCGAGCGGTAAAGCAGATTTAATCCTAGTTTGTCCCGCAACTGCAAATACTATATCCAAGATTGCTAACGGCATTGATGATACCCCAGTTACCACAATGGTTTCAACTGCTTTTGGATCCTCTATACCTATAATGATAGTTCCAGCTATGCATGAAAGCATGTATCATTCTATAATTGAAAAAAATATATCAATCCTGAAAGAACATGGTATTGATGTATTAGGACCACGAATATCTGAAGGAAAGGCTAAAATCTCAAAACTGGAGGATGTAATTGATAAAGTTTTAGATTTATTGATCACGACAAGAGATCTCGAAGGCAAAAAAATCCTAATAACTGCTGGTCCAAGTCGTGAAGCGATAGATGATATAAGATATTTGTCAAATAAATCGTCTGGGCGAATGGGTATCGAACTTGCTAAAGAAGCTTCAGCGAGAGGTGCTGAAATACTATTAGTGGCAGGTGAATGTATGGTGAAGATTCCAGACTATATCAACACTATTCATGTCGAATCCGCTGATGATTTTATAAAAACTATTAAAGATGAGTTATCTTATTCAAACTATGACATGTTTATTTCCGCAGCAGCGATTTCTGATTACAAACCTACTGAGCATGTTGAGGGAAAAATCTCCTCTGATGACGTAGAAGAATTGAAAGTTAATATGCAATTAACTCCTAAAATATTAGGTGTAGCGCGAAGAAAAGACTATAAAACCTTTATTATTGCGTTTAAAGCAGAGATTAATGTTTCCCGTTCCGATTTAATTGATCGCGCTTACAACCGACTTTTAAAATCTGAGGCCGATCTAATCGTCGCTAACGATGTGGGACGAAGTGATATTGGTTTTAATAGTAAGGATAATGAAGTATACATAGTAAATAAAGAGAAGCATATAACACATATTGATAAACATACTAAAAGATATGTAGCATCAAAAATCATTGATGTTGCTTTAGAAAACTATAGAAAAAGAGAAGTTAACAATTAGTCTATTATTCTTTAATAAATTTTTTCACTTAAAGAAAAGATTTAAATAGTAAATCAATTTCTGTTCAAAATGATTGACCAAATACATTTTGAAAAATCGATTGAATTGCGTAAGAATAAGATTATTCGTGCAATATTAATTATAATATCTATAAAATTAAGTATAATTAGTTAGATATCAATCTTAGTATAAAAAAATTGGAAATGTGAAAGTAAAATGTCCTCCGATGAAGAAGGTAGAATAAAGCAAGGTACAATTGCCCAGTTTATGAGAAAGCGCACGCAGTTAGTGGGTTTTGAGTTTGGGTATTGGAAACACCAACAATATGCTTCAGAATTCCTGGATAATGCGTTAGACGCGATAGAAGACTTTCAATGGAAAGAATTAGAGGACGGAGATTCAAGAATTCAATTTTCTCTTGATCAAGAATTGTCTTTAGAGAATTTATCCATCCTTCAGGAAGCGAGAAAAGATGAAGTCGATCAACCTCTCAATAATGAAGCGAAAATAGCATTA
>Ga0114922_10003110_pt1 | contig 15500 bp, 6 predicted proteins | sample AartaG_FD_100975 | JGI IMG/M metagenome (GOLD analysis project Ga0114922, IMG submission 100975) | Deep subsurface microbial communities from Aarhus Bay to uncover new lineages of life (NeLLi) - Aarhus_00045 metaG | ecosystem: Environmental > Aquatic > Marine > Oceanic > Sediment | place: Aarhus...
GACTGATATCAGAAAAAAAATTCAACTGGCTGAAAATGAATATAAAAGTAGAAGCTTAAAATATGGTTCAGATAAGGATATATATAATGCTATCCAGAATGTGATGGCCTGGGATATGATATATGACCCCAGCGGGCAACGCGAATTAACTACGGTAAGCAGGCTATGGAATGTAAATCGGGGAGGTTATGTCATTTTCTGCTGGGACACTTATTTTGCAGCATATATGCACTCTCTTGAAGATAAGAACCTTGCATATGCCAATGCAATTGAGATGACAAATAGTATCACACCAGCGGGCTTTGTCCCAAATCTGAGTGCTTCAAAAGGAATTATGACCAGTGACAGGTCGCAGCCCCCCGTTGGCTCATTTGTGGTCAGGGAGATATATAAACATTACAGGGAAAAATGGTTTCTTGAAGAAGTGTTTAATAAACTTCTGGCATGGAACCGCTGGTGGCCTGCCAACAGGGATACCGATGGATTTTTATGCTGGGGGTCTTCGCCTTTTAAGCCTTACCTCAGAAATATGGATAAAAATGCACATTCCAGGTTTGGTGCAGCACTGGAATCCGGACTGGACAATTCCCCCATGTATGATGATATCCCTTTTGATACACTCCGTAACCAGTTAAAACTGGCTGATGTGGGACTGATGAGCCTGTATATCCTGGACTGTGAAACATTAAGTGATATTGCCTGTGTACTGGGCGAAGAAGAAATCAAAGATGAGCTGCTGGACAGGGCAAAAAAATATCGTACGAATCTGAATAAGTTATGGGATGAAGAAACAGGAATTTACCTGAACAAACGTCTGGATACAAATGAATTTAGCTACAGATTATCACCAACAAATTTTTATCCATTATTAGCTAAAGCACCAAGCCAGAAACAGGCTGAAAGAATGATAAATGAGCATTTTTTCAACCCTGAAGAATTCTGGGGCAGTTATATATTACCCTCTATAGCCCGAAATGATAAGGCATACAAGGATAACAACTATTGGAGAGGGAGGATCTGGGCCCCCATGAATTTTCTCGTCTATCTGGGACTCAGAAACTATAATCTTGAGAAAGCTCAAAAAGATTTGGTTTCTAAGTCCGGAGAACTTCTGCTCAGGCAATGGTTAAAAAATGGATATATATGCGAAAATTATAATGCCGATACGGGTGAATGCACTGATGTTGGTAGCTCTGATTTATTCTATCACTGGGGAGGATTGTTGGGATTCATTTCTTTAATTGAAAAAGGTTATATTCCACGTCCTGAAGATGATTTGTAAATACTTAAATAAACATTGACTAAATTTTTAATGACTGGTAATCTATGAAACAATTTATTATTACGTACCTGTTAATCTCAGTATGTGGATTACAGGCAAAGCCTCAGGAAAAGGTTTTTCCCGGAGCAGATGAGAAGACACCCTCAAGGGCTCAATATTTCAGCTGGATTAACAATACCAACGAAGGATCCACAGAAGAGCATACCATGATAAATCTTGATTTTTTCGGATGGTTAAACAGGGAATACGGTATGCAACTGGATATTTATGCTTTTGATGCAGGTGCAATAGATGGAAAAAGGTTTTATGGTAGTATATATTCCGATCGCTTCAAAAAGCAATTTCCCAATGGTTTTGACCCTGTATATAAAAAGGCTAAAACGCTGGGAATACGCCTGGGTGTTTGGGGAGGACCTGATGGATTCGGAGATATAGAAGAGGAAGAAAAGGCAAGAATAGACCAGATGGTTAAATTATGCAGGGATTATGAATTTGCACTTTTTAAGTTCGATGCTGTTTGCGGACCTTTGCGCCCCGAAAAGGAAGATGCCTTTATCGAAATGATGCAGCAATGCCGTAATTACAGCCCTGATCTGATTCTGCTTAATCATCGTCTTGGGTTGAATAAAGGGAAACCCTATGCCACTACTTCTTTAATGGGTGGAGATGAAACTTATATTGATGTGCATATGACTAACACAATGACGGCTCCTCACCACAGGGCACAGGCCTTAAGCCGGGGGTTGCCTCCTGATCTGCAGCGTTTAAGGGAGGATCACGGAGTGTGTCTTTCATCATGCCTTGATTACTGGGAGGACGATCTTGTGCTTCAGGCTTTTAACAGGTCTCTGATCCTTGCACCTGAAATATATGGAAATCCCTGGTTACTCAGGGATAATGAATTTCCTAAGCTGGCACGGATCTATAACCTGCACAGAAAATACAGGGATATACTGGTGGATGGAAAGGTTCTTCCCGATAGCTATGGCCCTTATGCCGTTTCCAGGGGAGATAATAAAACCAGGATAGTCACACTACGAAACCTGACCTGGGATGAACATACTTATACTGTGAAACTGGACGAAGAAATTGGAATGGTATCCGGTGGAAAAATAACACTGGTACAATTGCATCCCACTGAAAAAGTCATTGGAACCTTTAATAAGGGCGATGAAGCTATGATTGACGTACATCCATTCAGGTCATGTATGTTACTGGCCACCACTCAGGAATATGATGAGCCTGCCCTGGACGGAGTTGATTACAGGGTAATTAAGAATGTAAAGGGCAAGCCGGTTGAGATAGAGATACTTGGAATGCCAGGAACAAAATCAGGTATCCGGCTTTTGGATGCTGATAAGTATAAGTCGGCCAGAATGGAAGATGATGATGCCTCAAGACTGTTAAAAAGTAAGACATTGCAGGTTAATTTCCCCGGAGAACCATTGGCAAAAAAGACTCACAGGAAGCTGGGTGACCTTAGCAAGGCCGAGATTCCTGATGATGCTGAGGCCCTTTATGAAGCAACAGTTTTTGCAGCAGATAATAATGCACTTGAGGTGCGTTCACTCAATCGTTCCGGCGAAACTTCCATTCCGGAGGTGAAAGCAGCCAGGGATGCCTTTTTTAATCAAAAAGCTTTTATTCAAAGAGGAGTATGGGATCGTAATCTTTTTGACGGCGATCTGTCTACCGGATTCTGGCAGACCAGGAGATACAGAACGGAACGTGGATGTTTTCGACTCGACCTGGGAGAGGTGATACATATTGATGAATTACTGATTATGGTGCCTGACATGTTCTCCCTGTTGCCTCTTCTACCTGATGAAGGAAACATCGTTGAAGTGTCACAAGACCTGAAAAATTGGGAACAGATAACCTATATGGCTGATCTGAATATCAGAATCCCCATAGATAAAGAAGTACGGTTCCTTCGTTTCAGAAGCTTCCCACAACAGATCATTGAGATAGAAGGAATAGCATCAGGTAGAAAGCTTGACAGATCTAAATGGAGAGCCTCTAACCTTTTCGCGTATCCATCAAACAAAAAAGCCGAAAAGGCATGGAAAACATCAGTTGTCCTGGATGAAGTTCCAAAAGGGAGCTATTTATGCGTTGCCATAAAAGGTGAGCATGGTAATGACGGGGCCTATGTTGCTGCAAAGGTAGATGGTGCACTGGTAGGTTCACCCGACAGGGCACCTTCTTTTCTTTCAAATCCATGGGAAAGTTTCAATGCTCGTCGTGATAAGAATTACACCTACTATATCCCTGTTAAAGAGGAATATAGGGAAAAGAAGATAGAAGTGTTTGTATTTGGATATGATAAAGAAAACCTTGATCTGAACCCAGAATTATGGATAACTGCTTACCCATATCCATGGGAGAAAATTAACCTGGTTCTTGAAAATAAACCTTAGTAAAATGAAACGAACATGAACTTTTTTAATCAAAACTTCACAAAAGAATAATGATTAAAACAAGTTCTTGTGAGAGCGAGTGCAAGGAGCGGTTGCATTCGTTCTCAAATTTTTAATCAACTTATTATTAGGTAATTAAAAAATTTTAAACGAATGAAAAAGTTAACTCTAATTTTAGTCTTTTTAAGTATTGGATTAACAATATCAGCAAAAGAGTACCATGTATCAAAATCCGGTGATGATAAAAACAACGGGAGTATGGAATCACCTTTCCTTACAATACAGGCAGCAGCTAACATAGCAAGGCCCGGTGATATTATTATTGTTCATGAAGGAGTTTATCGCGAATGGATAATCCCCCCTCTCGGTGGTAATTCCGATACCGAAAGAATTGTATATACGTCTGCGGAAGGAGAGAAGGTTGAGATCAAAGGATCGGAAGTAATTGATAACTGGAAACGCTTTTATGGAACAGTCTGGAAGGCAAAAGTTCCGAATTCCATGTTTGGGGACTACAATCCTTACAAGGATATAATAAGTGGTGATTGGTTTAATAATAAAGGACGCATACATCACACTGGTGAAGTCTATCTGAATGGGAAATCTCTCTGGGAAATGGAGCTTTTGGAAAAAGTGTTGAATCCCAAAGCCGTTGAAGATAGTTTTGATCCGGAAGGTTCAACGTATACATGGTATTGCGAGAGTGGCGATGAATATACATATATTTATGCTAATTTTCATGACGCTGACCCCAATAAGGAACTGGTAGAGATTAATGTCAGAAAGAGCTGTTTTTACCCTGTTAAAACAGGAATAAATTACATTACAATTCGTGGCTTTTATCTTGAACAGGCAGCAACACAGTGGGCTCCACCCACAGCTGAACAAATCGGACTTATCGGTACAAACTGGAGCAAAGGATGGATTATTGAAAACAATATTATAAGGAATTCAAAATGCTCGGGAATTACCCTGGGAAAACATGGTGATGAATTTGATAACACATCAGAGAATTCTGCTGAAGGATATGTTGAGACTATTAAACGCGCTCTGACAAGAGGCTGGAGCAAGGAGAATATAGGTTCGCATATAATCCGGAACAACACTATTTCCGAGTGTGGACAAACCGGGATATGCGGTAGTATGGGTGCTGTATTCAGTACAATCGAGAATAATAACATATTTAATATCTGGACAAAACGTCAGTGGGGTGGTGCTGAAATGGGAGGAATAAAAATTCATTCCTCCATAGATATGAGGATACTTAACAATCGACTTGTAAATTGTCACAGGGGTTTATGGCTCGATTGGATGGCTCAGGGAACTATTGTGATGGGAAATCTTCTTTATGATAATTCGTCTGATGACCTGTTTGTAGAAGTTGACCATGGACCATTCCTGATCGCAAATAACATATTGTTGTCTGAAGTGTCAATCAGGGACTGGTCAGAAGGTGGCGCCTATGTTCATAACCTGATAGCAGGGAATATAGAACAGCGTCCATCAGGCAGAGAAACACCGTTTCACCTGGATCATTCAACAATAGTTGAGGGATTGGTAAATATAAAAGGCGGTGATAACAGGTTTTATAATAACATTTTCATCGGAGGTGTTGAGGAAAATGAGGGAATCTTGTCAGGAATGGGTTGTTATTTAAAAGCCGAATACCCAATGTATGTTGATGGGAATGTATATTTGAACAATGCAAACGTTTATGAAGGTGAAGAAAATAATTTGGTATTGAATTATGATCCTGACACTCGTATTGAAGAAACAGGTGAAGGAGTTTTTCTTTCAATAAGGATTGACAGGGAAATTCTGAACCTGGAAAACCAGGCTATCAACTCAAAATTTTTAGGAAAAGCCAGAATCCCGGATCAGCGATATGTTAATCCTGATGATACAGGTATAAGTATAGTAACCGATTATTTCGGTAAGCCAAGAAACAGGATTAATCCCGCTGCGGGGCCATTTGAACAAACAGGAGCAGGAAAAATTAGATTGAAAGTGTGGGAATAAAATTAATTATGAAAAGATTTATAGAAAGGGTACTACTAATTAGCGCATTCATTTTGTTGAATAATACTTTAACTGCTGGTCCGGATAACATCGCCCGCCTGGCAAAAGTGAGTGCTTCTGCTGAACTGAACGCAGACTATTCTGCAGGCAATGTTATTGACGGGCTGATAAGAATCTCAGGTATTGGTGAGTGGGCATCCGACAGCAGGCAGAATCCCTGGGGAGGGATTAATTATCCATGGATCCGGCTTGAATGGGATAAAAAACATCTGATTGACAAAATCGTTTTTTATGACAGGCCCGGTCTGAAGTCCCACCTGGGGGGAGGTACGCTTCAGTTCAGTGATGGTTCCGAATTAAGTGTGAATCTTATCCCAAATGACGGAAGTGCCCGTATAGTGGAATTCCCGGCAAAGGAAATTGATTGGTTCAGGTTTGTTGTTACAGACGGGATGGGTGATAATTTAGGATTATCTGAGATTGAAGTATTCCCATCAACAGAAGGAGATCTTGATCCTGTTTCAATGGTTGACCCTTATATTGAAACAACACGCGGTCGTTATTTCTTTTTTGTTACCGGCAGCCGCCCGTATGGTCGGCTTAGTTCGGCACCCTTGACCCGTAACAAGAACCAGATGGGAGGTGGCTATAATTATAACAGCACAGAGATCCTCAGTTTCCCGCAGATCCATGCCTGGATGTTATCCGGTGTTGAGCTTATGCCTGCAACAGGTACAGTAGATCCATCTGGATGGCATGATGGCTGGAAATCGGGATTTTCTCATAACAGTGAGATTGTCCAGCCGGGTTATCACCGTGTTTTCCTTGAGAGATATAAAACCTGGGTAGAACAAACAGCTACCGACAGGGTGAGCTTTTACCGACTAAGGTATACTGAAGATGCAGAAGCTAATATCCTGGTAAACCTTGGAGGATATGTATCAACGAGTACAATGACAGGGGCAAGAGTGAAGAAGGTGAGCGATACTGAAATCGAGGGATCGTTTAATACTGTAGGAAGAATATGGGGTGGACCGGAAAAAGTTAAGATATTCTTTGCTCTTAAACTTGATAAGCCGATGAATAGGCTTGACAGATGGAAGGGGGATATAAAGAAAACAAATGTATGTTCACTTGAAGCTGATGATGTGAGTACTCCCCGGAGGAAGGAGGGATATTCTTATCATGATGCCCCGACGGCGGGAGTGTCAGCAAATTATAATGTGAAAAAGGGTGATGATCTGAAGCTCAAAATTGCTATTTCATATACCAGTATTGAGAATGCATGGGAGAATATGAAATCTGAGTGCGATAACTGGGATTTTGATAAAGTCAGGGAGGATACCCGTTCCGAATGGAACCAGGCAATGGGCAGGATAAAAGTGAAGGGAGGAACCATGGACCAGAGGGTAAAGTTTTATACTGATTTGTGGCATACCCTTTTAGGACGGCATAAACTTAATGATCATAGCGGAGATTATCCTGACTATACCGGGGAGACAAAAAAGGGTGCAAAAGAAGGTGCAGGCTTCCAGGTAAGGAAACTGCCTTCAGATGAAGATGGAATTACGGAATTCAATATGTATAATTCCGATGCATTCTGGTTAACACAGTGGAACTTAAACATATTATGGGGACTGGCATGGCCGCATCTTTTGGATGATTTCTCAGCCTGCATGGTACAGTATGCTGATAATGGCGGATTATTGCCACGAGGTCCATGCGCAGGAGGATATTCATTTATTATGACCGGATGTCCTGCTACCAACCTGATAGTAAGCGCATATATGAAAGGCTTGCTAAGAAATGTTGACCACACGCATGCTTTTAAGATCATGAAGCAAAACCATCAGCCGGGGGGCATGATGGGAGATGATGAAATTGATTTCTATGTAAAAAACGGATGGAGACCTCGAAATGCAGGAATAACAGTCGAATGGGCCTTCCAGGATTGGGCATTATCACAGATGGCCCTGAAGATGGGCAGGAAAAAGGATGCTGCTTATTATCTTAAAAGATCTGAAGGATGGAAAAGCCTGTTCAACGAAGAGCAGGATTTAATTTTTCCCAGAGATGAGGAAGGTGGGTGGTTGCACACCGACCCGCTGAGTGGAAGGGGATGGGTTGAAGCTAATGCATGGCAGGGAACATGGTCCGTTTCTCATGATATTCCAGGATTGGCAGAATTGATGGGCGGAAATGATATACTATGTGAAAAATTGAACCATGCTTTCGAAATGGCTGAACCTAACCATTTTGTCTTTGCCTATAATGATGGGTATGTTAGCTATGCCAACCAGCCGGGATGTTCAAATGCACATGTATTTAATTACGCAGGTAAGCCCTGGCTGTCACAGTACTGGGTGCGAAAGGTTAATGAGCAGGCTTATGGCGGGACCAGTCCGGATAAAGGGTATGGAGGTCATGATGAGGACCAGGGACAGATGGGAGGTGTTAGCGCATTGATGTCCATGGGCTTGTTCAGCCTTAAAGGCAATACGTCAACAGATCCGGTATACGAGATCACATGTCCTGTTTTTGATGAAGTAATTATAAAGCTGGATCACAACTATTATTCAGGAAGGACCTTTGTCATCAAGGTAAATAACAATTCTAAAGAAAACTGCTATATACAGAAAGCAGAATTGAACGGGATGCCCTTGAACCGTTTCTGGTTCTCACACAAAGAATTTGCTAAAGGAGGTGTCCTTGAGTTGTGGTTGGATAATAAACCTAACAAAAACTGGGGAACTAATAAATAGATTACAATGATTAGACTTAACATTATTATCACTGCTTTTGTTGTTTTGATAACCGGATTTACTTCATGCAAAAAGGAAGCTGTGAACCCCAATATTATACTCTTCCTCGCTGATGATATGGGATATGGGGACCCTCAATGCTATATGCCGGATTCGAAGATTCCGACACCCAATATTGATCAGCTAGCTTCTGAAGGAATGCGATTTGCTGATGCTCATTCGCCTGCAAGTGTCTGTTCACCAACAAGATATGCTATACTTACCGGCCGATATGCATGGAGAGGTCGGTTGAAACAGGGTGTTCTTGGTCCATACAATTCACCATTAATTGAATCGGACAGGCTTACCCTGCCAAAAATGCTTAAAGAGAAAGGTTATGAAACTGCATGTATTGGAAAGTGGCATCTTGGAATGCAATGGGCAACAAAGAACGATACTGAATTGCCGGAATTTTGGGTAGATTTTGATCAATCACAAATAGACCATAGCTTACCAATTACAGCAGGTCCTCTTACGGCTGGATTTGATTACTATTTTGGGACTGATGTTCCAAACTTTCCTCCATATCTTTTTATTGAAAATGATCATGAACTTGGTTATCCCTCTATTACAAAACCGGATACTATTTTTGGTGATAAAGGTCAAATGCTCCCCGGCTGGAAGCTGGAAGATATTTTACCGACTCTAACCCGGAAGGCAGTCGAATATATCGATGAATATGCAAAGGCTGGTAATAATAATCCATTCTTTCTCTACTTTGCTTCAACGGCTCCGCATACACCTATTGTTCCGGCAGATCAATTCCAGGGGAAAAGCCAGGCGGGACCATATGGTGACCTTGCCCACCAGGTCGATTTTACACTGGGTGAAATAATGAAAGCATTAGAGATCAACGGGTTAAAAGATAATACCCTGATAATTTTTACATCTGACAATGGTTCTCCTGCAAGAGCAGGAAATCCGCATCTTCATGGTCACGATTTTCATCCGACGGGCTCAGTAATTAGTAAATTCGACCACAATCCTAATGCACCATGGAGAGGAATGAAAGCAGATATCTGGGAAGGGGGGCACCGGGTCCCTTTTGTGGTGAGTTGGCCTGGTAAAATACCGCAAAACAGAGTTATATCTGAGCCGATCAGTGGTGTTGATATTATGTCAAGTATTGCTAAAATACTTGATTATCATATCCCGGATGATGCGGCTGAAGACAGTTGGGATCTGTCAGAATTGATGCTTGGTAAAAAGGTTGGTATCGAAGCTGGAGAAAATCAAATTCATGAAGCACTTGTACATCATTCGAGTAACGGCAAATTTGCCATTCGCCAGGGTAAATGGAAGATGATACCTCAACTGGGTTCAGGAGGCTGGACAGAACCACGTTCTATTGATACTGTGGACAGTGAAATAAAAGGACAGCTTTATGACATCTATGCAGATCCTCAAGAGAAGAAAAATCTATGGTTGGAATATCCTGATGTTGTTGAGCGTTTGAATAAACTATTAACCAAGTATCAAAAGGAAGAACGCAATAGAGGACTTCGGAAATGAATGGAACAGAATACATGGATGTTTTTAATATATAGATTAAGTCGATAAAATTAACAGGAGAAATAATATTGAAGTATTATAAAATTATATTATTGAAAATACTGGCTGGTAGCATCTTCATGATACTTGCAGTAATTGGTTTTTCATGTTATACTAAGTATATAAGTGAACTCCCGCCGGAACCTGAAGACCCTGATACTTATGATATGTCTGTATGGGATGGCATTAAACCTGGTATCCATTCAGGTTTTGGATCGGTTGATACTGTAGATCCAAAAAGTATACCACCATCCGGAAATATTACAAAATCAATTAAGGTTCATGGATGGAAAGGGGAACGCGTTAATTGCAAATTGCTGGTCTGGTCTACCGGAAAAGATGAACAAATAAGCATTTGCCTCAAGAATTTAAGTAGTGACAACTTCAGGATAGATAATGACTGTATTTCAATTTCGGTAATGAAATATATTCTTACTGATCAGTTCCTGAATGAACGGTCAACATCATGCGGCCCCAGGGATAAAGATAAGATTCCGGCTCATTTACAGACTGATATTCTGAGTCATGAAAATGTTTTTATAGCAGAGCGTCCCGGAACCAGGCCCGTCTGGATAACCATTGATATTCCCGCTGATGCAACTCCAGGAATTTATGAGGGCGCGGTATTCAGGAGATCTGCATCAGGCAGTGAAAAGCATCCTGTCACCCTGGAGGTACAGGATAAATTGCTGCCTCCTCCTTCAGAATGGTCATTCCACCTGGACCTCTGGCAAAATCCTTTTGCTGTTGCCAGATACAATGGAGTAGAATTATGGTCAAAAGAGCATTTTGAGCTGCTAAAACCATTGCTTGGGAAACTGGCTGATGCCGGACAAAAATGCATAACTGCAACCCTGATAGATAAACCATGGGGTGATAATAAACCATGTTACGATGATTTCAGGTCGATGATCAGATGGACGAGAAAAAAAGACGGTTCATGGGAATATGATTATTCCATCTTTGATAAATATGTCAGTCTGGCAATGGATTGCGGGATCAAAGAGCAGATTAACTGCTACTCGATGGTTCCTATCCATAACAAATTTACCTGGCATGATGAGAAGTCTGCTGATACTGTAATTACGGAGGCATTTCCCGGAACTCCCGAATATGAAGATTTATGGAAAGGATTCCTGCCTGATTTCAGATCCCATCTTAAGGAAATGGGCTGGCTGGAGATAACTACCATTGCTTTGGATGAAAGGGAAGAAGAAGAAATGAATAATTTGTTCAGTTTTTTAGAAGAAACTGCTCCTGAGTTTAAGATTGCCATGGCCGGGTTTTATTATGAATCTCTAAACTCATCGATTTATGATTTCAGTTCTAACTGGAGGCACACCGGAATAATGTCGGATGGTGTTATTGATACCAGGAGAGAATCAGGCCTTAAAACAACCTATTATGTTGCCTGCGGGATACCTGAACCCAATAGCTTCACATTTTCTGTGCCTGATGAATCATGTTACCTTGGATGGTTTGCTGCAGCAGAGGGCTTTGATGGCTTTCTCAGGTGGGCTTATAACAGTTGGCCGGAAGATCCACAGATTGATTCCAGGTATACTAAATGGCCGGCAGGAGACACCTACCTGATTTATCCCGGTGCGCGAAGCTCAGTTCGTTTTGAGAGAATGAGAGAGGGTATCCAGGATTATGAAAAGATAAGAATACTTCGTGATGAACTGGCAGGAGATCCTTCGGAGGAAGCTGCTGCTGAATTGAAAAGATTGAATGATTTCCTTGGATCAATTGATAATAAAATCCTTGATACAAAATCAGCAGCAGAAATTATAAATGAAGGAAAACAGATTATTTATGAAATCGTAAATAATAAATAATTAATACCGAAATATAAGTTTATTATAATGAAAACAACAGGCAAAAGAATCAAACATATTATTTCCGGGTTTTTAGTTATCTGTTCTTGTCTGACTTTTACAGTCATCTCATATTCCCAGGAAACGGAAATAAAGTATCTTTCGGGAACAGGAAATGATGACACGGTTCCCTGGGAGTTTTATTGCTCTGCTGGGATGAACAGCGGAAAATGGACCACTATTCCCGTTCCTTCATGCTGGGAACTACAGGGCTTCGGATCCTATAATTATGGAATTGATCCCTGGGAAACACGAATGAATGAACATGGCATTTACCGTCATGAATTTCTTTTACCTGAAGAATGGAAAGGTAAAAAAGTAAATATCGTGTTCGAGGGAGTGATGACCGATGCAGAAGTTAAGCTTAATGGGAAATCAGCGGGCCCGCTGCACCAGGGAGCCTTTTATGAATTCAAATATGATATAAGCAAGCTTCTGAATTTCGGTAAGAAAAACAACCGGCTGGAAGTTACTGTTCATAAACATTCTTCAGACAGCCTGGTAAACGAAGCAGAACGTTGGGCCGATTACTGGGTTTTTGGAGGGATTTTCCGACCTGTTTACCTTGAAGCATTGCCTTCTGATCATATAGAACGGATTGCAACAGATGCCAGGGCAAACGGAGATTTCAGTGCTGATGTTTATTTCAATTCATCCAGAGCAGAATACCTCGAAGTGGTACTTCAAAGCTTAAGTGGAACAGATATTGCCAGCCTGGAGGAAAAGATACAAAAGTCTGCTAATGGGAAGATCAGCATATCAACTCATTTTAATGATATTCAATCATGGAATCCTGAGTTCCCCAACCTTTATCAGCTGGTTTTTAAACTAAAGGACAAAAACCGTAATATACTTCATCAGACTGAGGTACGGACCGGTTTTCGTACTGTGGAAATAAGGGAAAAGGACGGGATATATGTTAATGGTGTAAAGATAAAATTCAAGGGAATAAGCAGGCATACTTTCTGGCCTACATCAGGTCGCACGACAAATAAAACAATAAGCGTATCCGATGTTAAGCTGATGAAGGAAATGAATATGAATGCGGTAAGGATGTCACACTATCCCCCCGACAAGCATTTTCTGGATGCCTGTGATTCTCTTGGCTTATTTGTGTTTGATGAACTGGCAGGATGGGGCCCGCCGCCATATAATACTGAAATTGGCAGGAAACTGGTAAAAGAACTGGTACTTCGCGATCTTAACCATCCATGCATTGTTTTTTGGGATAACGGTAATGAGGGAGGCTGGAATCCTGACCTGGATGATGAATTTTCTCTCTGGGATATTCAGCAACGTGAAGTGATACGTCCCCGCCAGATATTCCGGAAATTAAACACGCTCCATTATTTTAAATACAACTACCTGGCTTACGACAGTTATCAGCAGGACAGGATATTCCTGACAACAGAATTTTTACATGGGTGCTGGGATGAAGGCCATGGAGCAGGACTGGATGATTACTGGAGATTGATGTGGGATAATCCAATCTGTGCAGGAGGTTTTCTCTGGAATTTTTCTGATGAGGCAATTCTTCGAACCGACCTTAATAATATTCTTGATGTTGACGGAAACCATGCAGCAGACGGAATTACCGGACCTGCCCGCGAAAAGGAAGGAAGTTTTTTCACTGTGAAGGAGATATGGTCGCCTGTTCACTTTGAAAAAAAGTTCATTACTCCTTCATTTGATGGTAAATTTACAATAGAGAACCGCTACAATTATACCAATCTGGATCAGTGTAAGTTTGAAGCAGAATGGATTAAGTTCAGAGGTCCGGACGATCATGAAACAACTCCTCTGTTAGTGAAAGAAACAAATATTCCACAAGTCCATCTTGAACCGGGAGAAGAGGGTATCTTATCTGTAGAAATACCGGAAGACAGGGATTCATTTGATGCATTATATATCAAGGCCCTGGATCCTTATCAAAATGAGATATTTACCTGGAGTTTCCCTTTGAAAGGGCCGGATGAGATGCTGTATCAATTCCCGGAGTCTGAACAAACAGGGCAATCAATATCAATGAACGAAACCGGGCAATCCATAATGGTGCATTCCGAGGATATTGATTTTGTGTTTGATAAGAAAACAGGCACACTTGCAGGAGCCTTTCTGGATGGGAAAGAGATCCCGATGAAAAATGGACCGAGATTTATTACTAAGGAGAAAACAGAATTAAGCAACCTCCGTCATTACAGGGATGAGAATGGTCAATACATCCTGGAATTCTTATTTCAGGGAAGCATAAATAAGTTCAGGAACATACAATACCGGATCAAATGGACGGTAAGAACCAATGGTTTGCTTGATCTTATTGTTACAGGACATTACATGCAAGGTATTACTTTTGGTTACCCTGAAGAACAGATCCGGTCAATTAAAAGACTGGGTGATGGTCCTTTCAGAGTATGGCGTAACCGGATGAAGGGAACCACGCTGGCCGTATGGGAAGATGACTATAATAATACTATCACGGCAGACCCTGCATCATTGTATGACTATCCTGAATTCAAGGGATTCTTCTCGTCACTGTACTGGGCACGTTTGATGAACAATGATGAAAGCGGTATGACAGTTTACTGCCATACACCTTATACTTTCTTACGTTTGTTTACACCAGTAATCCCAGAAGCTGTCAGGGAAGGTTGGGGTAGCGGAGTTATAGAATACCCTGAAGGAGACATATCTTTTCTTAATGCTATTCCACCCATTGGCACCATGTTCAAGAAGGCTGAGGATCTCGGTCCTCAGTCGCAGCCTTTAACCGAATATGGCTGGGATTCTGAACCTGTTATGATCAGCCTGACTTTTGATTTTAAAACAAGATAATAAATAATGCTATAGCTAATGCTTTGCTCGACAGACCAATGAGTGAACCTGGGATGCAATATACAGGGACATGGTGTCCGAATTATTAATCTATTCATTGAATATTGAATATAAAATGTTGAATGTGGAACAGAGAATAAAGTTAAATGTGCTGTTGACAGTTATTTTGATGTCAACAATTTGTCTCAGTTGCGAGAACTCTTTTCAAAAGCAATCAGGGCCAAGAACTTACTTCGAACTGAAAAGCCATAGAAAAAATTGAATATAAATAAAGAAGAATATTATACTATAAATAAAGCATTATGTCAACAAAAAACAATTCCAAAATCAAAATGGGTAGACGTGATTTTGTTAAGTCCTCTTCACTGATGGCAGGTGGATTGGTTTTATCTCCTAAACTTCTGGCAGAAATAAGTTCGGGTCGGCAGTTTGACATCAGCAGTCCAATGAATACAACAACTGCAATAAAAGTTGTACTTCACGGTGTAGTTCATGGATATGCATGGGAAGGATCGTGTCGTTACGGTGAGCTGGAAAACCTTACATATGATGTTGAGATGAACGGTTTCAAACGACGTCTTGAAAAGATGAAAGAGAAAGTATCAGGTCTTCGTGTTCCCAAAGGACTAAAATTCCTGGAACCTGCCTCTATGTATTCCTTTTCAGAAGCAGGAAATCCTGATATCATGATTTCTGATGAACAGGTAGAAGCATTGTA
>Ga0114922_10003111_pt1 | contig 15499 bp, 14 predicted proteins | sample AartaG_FD_100975 | JGI IMG/M metagenome (GOLD analysis project Ga0114922, IMG submission 100975) | Deep subsurface microbial communities from Aarhus Bay to uncover new lineages of life (NeLLi) - Aarhus_00045 metaG | ecosystem: Environmental > Aquatic > Marine > Oceanic > Sediment | place...
AAAAACAGGAACAGCTTGAGCAAATTTTATCTGTTCGGTATAACTAACCCAACAGGGAATTGGTAAAAGAACTTCATCTCCCGGATTACAAATCGTTAGAATAGTATTAAAAAGACATTGTTTGGCTCCAGTAGAGACCATGATTTCTGAAATTTTATATTCTATGTTATTGTCGTTCTTAAGCTTTTCAGCTATCGTCTCTTTAAGTTCGATTATCCCTGAATTGGTGGTATAATGAGTAAATCCCTTTTTAATTGCTAAAATAGCTGCTCCTCCAATATTTTCCGGCGTATCAAAATCAGGCTCACCAGCCCCAAAACTAATTACTTTCTTCCCGTCCATTTTCATTTTTAGAGCCTGAGCTGTAATAGCCAAGGTCTGCGATGGATTAATTTTTTTTACTCTTTCTGAAATAGTCATTTTTTTATTTACCTTTCTTTTAAAATATGAACAAATTAACCTAATTATTTTTTACTTTATCTAAACTTATACCTTTATTATTTCTCCGTATCCCGGAGAGACAGTTATTTTACCATCATTAAAAACCACTTCCCCTCTAACAATAGTCTTTTCTGGTTTTCCGTAAACTTCCCACCCGTCATATACTAAGGCACTCTCTCTGCATTTGGTAAACATTTTATTTTTATAAATAATACCTTTTTTATCGGGGTCAAAGATTACAAAATCTGCATCAGAACCAAGGGCAATTATTCCTTTTTTAGGATACAAATCAAACACTCTTGCCGGATTTTCGCAGATAAGTTCAACCATTCTATCTAATTTCATTTTTCCTTCCTTTACTGCAGTAAAAAGCAGTGGTAATCTGGTGGATAAACCCGGAAATCCTGCCGGTGGAGTAAATATATCTTCACTTCCTCTTTCCTTTTCTTCTTTGGTATATGGTGCGTGGTCACTTCCGATAATATCGATACTTCCATCATTTACCATCTCCCACATCCCCTGCCGTTCTTCTTCACTCCTTAAAGGAGGATTAACTTTGGCAAATACTCCAAATTTATTAAGAGCATCTTCATTGAGGAATAAATAGTGGGGACAGGTTTCGGCAATAGCATATACTCCTTTACATTTTGCTTCGTTTACTAATTCTACTACTTCCGGAGTAGTAATATGGCATATTTCAACTTTCGCCCCGGTCTTTTCGGCAAAGAGCAATATTTTGGAAGTTGTTTCTATTTCCACGACTGGAGGACGGGACCTGCCGTGATATATCGAAGAAGTTTTTCCCTCACTTCTTAATCGGGCAATATTTTTATTGATCATATCATTATTTTCTGCATGAAAACCGATCATCACCCCAGTCTGGGCTACTTTTTCCATCAGCTCATATTGGTCACCGGTATTTGGTGCAGTAAGCCCGATAAACTCCTCTTTTCTCCCCGGAGGAGCTTCGTGCAAAAAAGTTTTAAATGCCACAATACCGGATTTTGCACAGGGAACAATATCATCCAGACAATCTGTTCCTGCCGCCCCAAAAAAAGCAATATCAACTACCACTTCTTTTTCTGCAATATCCATTCTTCTTTGTACTAATTTTGGAGAATGGGGTGGAGGGGTGGAAATGGGCATTTCAATTACTGTAGTAACCCCACCTGAAGCAGCATCTCTTGAACCGCTTTCAAAGGTTTCCCTTTCATCATGACCCGGAGCCCTGATATGAACATGGGGGTCAACAGTACCGGGTAAAACCATTTTCCCTTCTGCGTCAATAACTTCATCAGCCTCTAATTTCTCTTTACTTATATCAGTAATTATTCCATCCTTTACCCCAATATAACAATCTATTAATCTACCATCAATAAATACCTTGTCTGACTTAATTGCGAGATCGAATTTTTTCATAGTTTATCCTCCAGATATTACTTCTTCAATATCTTAATTAACCAATGTATTTCTGATTTTATTTTACACTTTTGTAACAGGAAATATAAGATAGAATTTAAATGGTTATGATTCCTACCCTAATTTTTTTCATATCATATTTATTATAAATATTTACCCACTTTGCTTGTTAATGCTCCATATCTGATAAGTGATTCCATTAACATCAATGCACTAACTACTCCATCAATGACCGGAACACCCACTGATTTTTCAATCTCCTTATCTAAACCTGCCATTCCTGCACATCCCAGAATAAGAACCTCTGCTCTATCCTCTTTTACTGCCTTTTCTCCTTCTTGAATAAGCTTTTCTCTTTATCATTGGAACCACTCCCAATCCGGTAGCTCGAATAGAAACACACCTATTCCCAAGACCATATTTCTTACTAAATCCTCCTTTTAAGACTTAAACATCCCTTTCGGGGTTATCGCCGGTGTTGGGCTTATCTCTACTATCGGCAAGGTCTTATAGTTAACAAGAAGCATATCTACCGGTTAATGAAAGAACAGGATCTTTTAGTGACCAAGATAAATCGATAAAAGGCGAAAAGAAAGATTTCTCGTCCCAAGCCAAAGGCCTCTTATCCCAATCATATCTGGGGAACGGATATGACCAAGATCAAGATCGGCTCCTGGGGCTGGTATTATCTGGTTTCCTAGACTGGTATAGTAAGGAAATCATCAGCTATGCCCAGCTACAGTCTAAAAGCAAGGATTGGCAGGAAGGCTTACACCAGGCAGTCCAGAAGCATTTTCCCAAAAGCATCAAAGATAGCCTCACAAGCACGCTTTATCTGGTCTCTGATAATGGCTGTCAACCGATTTCCCTTTCCTATATGCAGGCTTGTTCCACTTTAGGGAATAGACTCCCACACCTTTACAGGCGTGGTACTCACCTCGACAGACTATTATTATCCCGGTTTACCGGGAATTTGCTCTCATCCTCACCTTAACAGATGGGGAATTCCCGCTATATTAAAATATGTGCGCTTAATAGGGAGCATTACATAATTAATTAACTAATTACTCTGCTTTTTTGAAATCATCTATGTCTAAAAATAGAACCAGTCTTTCTCTCACCGGAAAATCAATCTTCTCTCTCCCTATTATTATCAAATTTTCAAACTGCCGACTAATTCATTGATATCTTTAATTTCATTATCTATTAGATATTTTTCTATACCTTCTATAATATCTATGGCTGCATGGGGATTGACAAAACTTGCCGTACCTATACTTACTGATGTTGCCCCAGTTATAATAAATTCAATAGCATCTTGGGCATCCATAATACCTCCCATTCCTATTATAGGGATATGGACCGTCTCAAAGACCTGCCACACTAACCAGAGAGCCATTGGCTTAATTGCAGGACCAGATAAACCACCTTTAATATTTGCTAACAAAGGTTTACGAGATTTAATATCGATAGCCATTCCTAGCACAGTATTAATCAAAGAAATAGCATCAGCACCTGCCTCTTCTGCAGTTTTAGCGAATATTCTAATATCTGTAACATTAGGAGATAATTTTACAATTAAAGGAAGGGTAGTGACTTTTCTTATCTCGTTAATTAGTCGATAAGTTGATTTGGGATCCGTACCCCACTGCAATCCACCTTTTTTTACATTCGGGCAGGAAATATTAACCTCCAGACCGGTAATTCCTGACTCTACTGCAGCCTCTTCCAATTTTTCGGCTACTTTAACATATTCTTCAAGCGTATCTCCGGAAAAATTAATAATCACCGGTGTATTAAATTTTCGCAAATAAGGTAATTTTTCTTTTATTAAAATTTCAACTCCTACATTCTGCAAACCAACAGAATTAAGTATTCCTGAAGAAGTTTCAATAATTCTAGGAAGCGGATTCCCCAACTTTGGCTTTAAGGTAATGCCTTTTAGCACCATGGCACCCAGCTTATTTAGGTCAATAAACGGAGAAAACTCTTCACCGTAACCAAAAGTTCCTGAGGCCGTCATTACTGGATTCTTCATCTTTATTTTTCCCACTTCTACTTCCAATTGAGTTTTTTTAATCATCCCATATCACCTCACTAGCCTCAAAAATAGGTCCATCAATACAAACTCTTTTATACTGATATCCTTCTTTAGCTGTCTCTTGTTCCTTTATTTTTATTTTACAAACACAAGTCATGCATGCACCAATTCCACAACCCATTCGTTCCTCTAGCGATACCTGACAATGAGCACTACACTTTGAAGCAATATCTGCTACTTTTCTTAGCATAGGTTTTGGCCCACATGCAAATACTTGGTCTGCTAACCATCCTTCCTTGATAGTTTTTTCAAATAATTCAGTAACAAAACCCTTATACCTATAGCTACCATCATCAGTAGCAACCTCTACTTTTACCCCCAAGTTCTTAATGCTTCTCTCACTTATGACCATTTCTTTTTTCGATGCACCTATCAAAACCCGTACTTCTTTGTCCTCAATTACCGATTTTTCTGCAAGTGCAAATAAAGGTGCTACACCTATCCCTCCTCCTATTATTATAATCTTTTTACTCTCCGGATAGATGGTAAAACCATTTCCAATAGGACCCATTATATCTAAATAATCCCCAACTGCTCTTTGGGTTAATAATTTAGTACCTTCTCCCTTCACCTGAAACAAGATATGAATCTCACCTTTCTTTTTATCTATTCTATGAATACTTATAGGACGACGAAGTAAAGGAGTATTATTTTTACTACACTTAATATGAATAAATTGTCCAGGCAATGCATCTTGCGCAATAATAGGAGCTGACAATTTCATTAAAAAAATATTTGGAGCCACTTCTTCTGTAGATAAAATCTGTACTTTAATATTATAAATAATATTCACCTTCTTTTTATTGTTTATTCTGTTAGTAATAAAGAACATCTGACACTTTTTAGATAAAGTAAATCTACTTCCTTAAATTTAAAAAACAATAGAAAAATTATTTGAGTATTTTAATTCCCTTAGAAACCTTTTTATTCTGTCAGAAATTAGATACCAGAATTAATACCTAAAAGTAATAGATTTAGTTTTACTTCTTCGCAATGTTCATTTAAAATGCTTTAGAATAAGATTTTTTAATATGTCTAAATTTGTCTTTATCCGCGTTATTTCCTCTGAAGTTGCCTTTTCTACATGTACTCCAGCAGATACAACTACTACTTGGTTCAACTGCTTTGTAAGCTCTTCCGCTAATGGTACAGCAAGGATATCATCCTTATGGGAAATAAGGTTGAATAAAGATGTAGTGCAACTTATACTTCCATCTCCGATTAGACTTGGTCTGGGTATACTCACTACAACAGTTCCAATATGTGATTTTTCGCCACCGCCAAGGTAAATATTTACTCCGGATTTGGTTTTTACAACCACACTTTCTATTGTATATTTTCCATCATTCACGCATTCAAAAAAAACCTGATTTAATTTTATCTTCATTATTATTTACCCATACATCATGTTATTTAACTTAAAGATGCTGCCAACGTTGAAAATCATCACCTTTTATACCAAAAAAATCACAGACCCTTCCAGTAGTTTGTTGAATTAAATCTTTTACGCTTTGGTATTTAACATAAAAAGCTGGAACAGGAGGCATAATAATGACACCCAGCCTGGCCAGTTTAAGCATGTTTTCCAAATGAATTGGACTCAGAGGAGTCTCTCTAACAACAAGCACAAGCTTTCTTTTTTCCTTAATAGTAACATCCGCTGCTCTAATTAAAAGACTATCGCTAAAACCATGAGCAATACCAGAAAGTGTTTTCATGCTACACGGTGCGATAATCATTCCATCACTTTGAAAAGTACCACTAGAAATGTTTGCAGCAAGATTATCGGCATCATAGTGATAAGAAGAGAGGGCCTTGACTTCCTTTATAGAATATCCTGTTTCTTCTTCAATATTAAAACCACCCCATTTACTAATAATCAAATGTGTTTCAACATTTTTTTTCTTTAATTCTTCTAAAATTTTTATTCCGAAAATTACACCTGAAGCACCGGTTATTCCAATAGTTAATTTCAAACCTCTACCCTCCCCAAATTATAGATAGTAAAGCTATTTTTACCATTTTTAGCTATTTCGGATTACCGCAATACCATTATATATTTAATTGTAATAAAATATTTCTTCTAGATTCGAATGCCTCAAAACATACTCCAAAATCCGGCTATTATTCGACACAAACTATTTTATATACAACTGATCATATATTTTCTTAGCTTCTGTCCCTTTAACCGGCTGACCGCCATTAACAAGTATGTAATCAGCAAAGCGCTGGTACCTTTCTATCATAACTGGATTACTCATAGAAAAAGTATGGAATAATGTATGAATAAACTGAGGTTCTCCTGTATCAAAAGCTCTCTGACGTACAATATCCCATGTACCAGTGGCTGTTTCTAATGTGGAAAGATCATAATCAATATAATGGTAATTCTCATTTTCCGTACCTTTACCATCAGTACCTATAGGAATTTCTAAAATATTACTTAGCGAATGCTGACAATTACTATGAGTTTTATCAATTGGACAAAGATAAAATGCCGAGCAAGGAATTCCGGTCCATACAGCCTCTCGGTCTTTCTTATTAATGCCAGGAGCAGCTGAGAAATCAATATTCAAACCAAGCTCCTCTAACAAAGGAGTTAAGAAATTTGCATACCCGTAAAGACCGCCCCTAAATCCGATGGGGTTTATGCCTCCTGTTTTAAGATTAGCAAATTGGCGTCGAATCACTTCGGTCATATGTTCTTTTTCACCATTTCTTGTTCCCACTGCAGCAATCTCTTCATGGGTATGGAGCACTATTTCGCCTCCCTGTGTTACCGCACGCCTCCAAGTAGTTAAAAAGGGTTCTTCGTTAAATTTATCACGACAATAAGTACCCGTGTATACAGCGAAGACAAACTTCCCGCCAAATAATTCTCCCATTAAGTCTATAATTCCTTCAGCTTCTTGTAAGCAAAGATCTAAAGGTGGTGGATCTGCCCTAAAATTTTTACGTGGATTTAAGGGACCTAGGTTAAGCCAACTTACATCTACCAACGGAACAAAATATACTTGCGTTTTCATAATTTTTTACTCCTTAGCTATATTTCAGGATATTTATTAGTCAATAACGTGCCTTTATTACTCACACTAATCTTCACTCTACACAATGCCATACTAGCCCAAAATAAGGCTAAATTAGTACTCACCACAGGAATACCCAGGTCTTCTTCCAAGGGTATAATCATCTCCAGGGCTGGTAGGTCAGTGGCTAAGATACACAAAGAATCGGCTTTTGCTAAATCAATATTTCTAGCACTTTTATAAACTTTATCTAAGGGCACATTACAAACAGCCTGCAAACCAGTTGCCTCTAAGCTAGTCAATGTACTAATCTCAATCCCCTCTTTCTGAAAAGCAGAAATTGCTGCTTTTTGCAATTCAGGACCATAAGGGCACAAAATGGCTACATTCTTTGCCCTAAAACTTTTTAACGCGTTTATTGTTGCTGTAAATGCTGTAATTACAGGAACAAGGGTCCAACAAGATACTTTTTGCTCCAGTTTTTTTTGCCAACCTTCAATAACAAAACTTGTGGAAAGACAACCATAAGCCATCGAATTTACTCCGGTTATAGATAGTTCTTCTGCTGCCCGATCTACATTGGTCACTAAATTCTTCAACCCTTCCACACTTCCATGACCTGATCGACTAGAAACCATTCTGGTGGCATGAAATGTTACACCTTTAGGGGCAATACTAGCCATTTCCGGTTCCAATACAGTATTATTAGTAGGAAGTAACACTCCTACTCGTGCCCGCCATCCATACATTTAATAACTGCTCCTTTCCTGAATCATATACTGTCTAACAATCGCTACTTACTCCCAAACGGGTTGCTCTTTCCAAAGAGCAACTTTAGTTCCCAAACCTTGTGCTTTTGCTTTTTTATAAATTCTAAATGCTTCCGGTAAGTCAGTGGCTGCCATACCAATATGCTTAAAGATAATCAAATCATCGGAAATTTCGCGACCTTTCTTTTTTCCGATTACAACTTCACCCATTTCACCAGTTATAACATCTTCCTTTATTTTTCCCTGACGTAAACCATCAACTAATGTCCCTACTCCATGATATTTAATCTGGTCCCAATCATCTACAAAGATTTTATCTGCTCCCTGGTATACAGCTAAAGTGGCATCATTAGCGGCAATTTCTCCGTAAAAAGCACCCGGGGCTAACCATTCTCTCAAAAGATATGGTTTTGTAGTAACCGTCGCCGTAACCACAATATCTGAATCCCGAACAGCTTTCTCGGCACTTTCAGCTATAGTTACTCGGACTGGTAATTCTGCATTAATTTCCATGGCTAAAGCTTTAGAACGTTCTCGATTCAGATCGAAAATACGCACTTCTTCAATGGCTGGCATTGAAGCGACTACCCCACGGATTTGCATACGTCCCTGTGGTCCGGCTCCGATTAAGGCCATGACTTTAGAATTGGGTCGCGCCAGATACTTTGCTCCTATTCCCGTAACTGCTCCTGTCCTCACGGCATTGACAATGGTTCCATCCATTATAACTAATGGTAGTCCGGTATTAGCATCGTTAAGAATTATCAAAGCAGAAGAGCGAGGCAAACCAAATTTTTGCGGGTTTTCCGCCATAGCTAGTACCCACTTAATTCCCACTACATCACAATTACCACCAACATATCCCGGTAGTGCCATAATTAAACCTTGTTCAGCTTGTGGGGAACCCGGAGGACCCTTACGTAGATTTATTTTTGGTGGCTGTACACATTCTTTTCGACCATGAAGTGTAAATCCAAGCTCGACAGATTCTAATGTGTCTTTAATATCCATCCCTCCAGCTGCTATTACATCTTCTTGACTAAGAAAAATTATTTCTGGTTTCATATGGTTTCTCTCTTTCCCTTTCTAGTGGTTTTTATTTTTTCTTGCAGTAGTATCTTGACTGATATTAAAACTGCGCTATTTAGTAATATTCAAATGTGTTTTAACGTCTTTTTTCTTTTTAATTCCTCTAAATTTTTTATTTACATCTCGTATATATTAATTACCGCCACTTTAGTGCGGAAAGATTACACGCTCTAACACACTTTGGATCACCACCACAAAGATCACACTTATAAGCTATTCCCATGGTGGGATGCAAATGAATCGCATTAAACGGACATGCTTCTACACAAAGTCCGCATCCGGTACAGATTTCTTCATCAACGATCCATGCACCTGTTTTAGTATTATATAAAATTGCATCAAATGGACATATATCAGCGCAAGGGGCACTATTACACTGTTTGCAGATGCGCGGTTTGTCTTCTCCAATCTCTTCGTTTTTTTCGATTATTATTCTTGACAAGGCTGGATTAATTTCTCCATTTTCGTGAAATTCTGAACAAACTACTTCACACTGCCTACATCCGCTGCACTTATTCTTATCAACAACTATTTTTTTAATTGTCACTATTTTTCCCTTCCTCCTTCTTGATTAGGAACAATATTCAATTATCCCGTTTAGCAGTTGTGTTAATTTTTATACACTTTTTACTTCTCGCAGAAAAATCATTAGCTTATATGTTTCTTCAATGTAATAAAAAAATATAACCGCAGTAAGTTTCTATACTTACTGAAAAAACCCCTCTGCTTTTTTCCATCCTTCAAAAAATAGATTTATTCTTCCCAACCAAGAGTTTTAACACTATTAGTAATTAACATTCCCATGATCTGCTCCGTTGGTAATAGAGTAGCATTTAATATAGCACCTCTGTATCCTCCCAAAGAATGCATAATCCGAAACATATCATTAAAATTTGATTCCGGTGCAATATCAACTCCTAAACATGTTGTAACTTCTTATATCCTTTTATTAAATATTCTTTACTAAATTCATAAACGACTGGATTTCATCAGTAATATACTTTTCATCTTGGCCGGGAGTCCAGACAGGAGCAAATATTTCCCGGTTTTGAACAGGCATAGTTGCATCAATACCAAATTTTGCGCTGGTACGTTCAGCCGGAGAAGACGGATCCAAGGTAGGACTGTAAATAGGAGGAACAATGATCACGTCTCTATCTGCCTGCACTCTGGTATTTACCGCCCACTCTACCTGCAGCGGGTCATTAATGTCAATATCTTCGTCTACAACCACCGCCATCTTAATTCCAATCGGGGCAGAAAGAAGGGCAAGAATAATGTTACGTGCCTCTAATTCATGACGTTTTTTAATGGATACCAAACAATGATGCCGAGCCGTCCCCCCTACTGTAAGTTTAACATCTTTAATGTCAGGACAAATTTTAAACACTTCCTTATAAGCAAACACTGTCGCAGGTAAATCCATCATCCAATGGTTTTCTGTGCCAGGTGTCCCGGTAAATACGTTTTGGTAAATTGCATTTTTTCTCATAGTCACAGCGGTAACCTCCAAAACCGGTGCAGGTCGTTCCCAACTATAGGTTCCCGGATACTCCCCAAAAGGTCCGTCTCCCACTCGTTTTCCAGGAATAGTGCGTCCCTCAATAACAATCTCGGTGGTATCAGGAATTTCTACATTAATTGATTGGCATTTTACCAATCTAACCGCTTTACCCCTCAGACCTCCGGCAATACCAAACTCATCCACCCCCAGGGGAACGCGCGCTTGGGAGCCAAGAGCGGTTGCTGGTTCTAATCCAATAGCAGTGGCAATTTCCGTTCCAACTCCTTTATCCTCATTACGACCGATAATGGTCCCTAATTGTCTCCCTGGGGGAGCATAAACAGTAAGAGTCCTTGGACCAAGCAATAACATCCGGTGCATGGACACGTTCCGTTTCCCTTTTATTGGATCCTTGGCTACTTGTACTCCTCCGGTAATATAAGGACCTGCGTCTTTCTCAAAATTGGTCACAATGGGCAGTTTTCTTAAATCGATCTCATCCCCTCTTAAAACAATTTCTTGACATGGTCCTTTTTCAACTATAACAGGGACAATTATATTACTTTCCCGACTCATATACTCCCTTAAAAGAGTCTCTTCTTCCATACCAAAAGCCAGGGCAATCAATTTTCGGGTAGCAAACAAGCCGCCCAAAACAGGCATATTATTATCCTTTACATTCTCAAATAATAAGGCCGGTCCGTTTAAATCCGATGTTTTTCTTGTGTATGCAGCAATTTCAAATTTTGTGGAAACGGACTTTTTAATTCTCATCAGCTGACCTTTTGATTCTAGAAACTTCAGGTATTCTCTTAAATCATTAAATGCCATTGGTATCCCTCCAAAAAAAGTTTTTTTAAATGTTTAATAATTGTTCAGCCAGAAAGGTTGACTATTTCCTTTCCTTGAAACTTTCTATCTTAATGACCTAATTCTTGCTCTACTAAAACCACAATATATTTTCTATCCCGGGGAACATGATCAATTATCAGGTTTAGATTACACATACGCTGTGGGGAAGTACAGTCGTCACACGATCCTAGACGGCCGCAGGGTAAGTCAAAGCCAAGTCTTTTACTGTTCTTCGGACAGATCACATTATGTATATAGGCAAATGCCTCTTTAATTCCACCGTCTACCAGTTTATTTTTCCCCACCAAAAAAATTACTGTCCCCGGGCCATATGCAATAGCGGCAATCCGGTTTCCTTTCCCATCCACATTGACTATCCTTCCGTCTTTGGTAACAGCATTGGCGCTGCAGAGAAAAATATCTGCTCCAATCGTTTTTTTACGGGCAATTTCCCCCTCGTCTGGAGTTGTACATTTTGAATGCCAATAGATAGTACAATTTTTTTCCAGAAGTTTTTTATAAACTCCGCTTTGTTCAATCGATAAAGATCCTCCAATGCCGACAGAGCTTCCGTCAGAAATCAAATTTATTATTCGTTTTTGGGCCTCCTCAATGGTCGGTTCAATCACGGCGTCAATACCCCTTGAAATCAATTTCTTCCGATATTTCATTAGTTCCATAATCATTATCTACTTTCATTTAAGTATTTTTAGACTTCTTCTTATTTAATACCCAATCTTTCCAAGGTCTTTTCATCAGGCCACCCAGAGATTTCATCCCAGCCCCGTAGTTGATAATACTTTTCGAGTACCCCAGATAGATCATACCGGTGTCCCTGGCAAGGCCCGCTGGGAACCGGCTCCTTAATAAATCTTTCCGGCAAACAATCATCTGCCGGCGTCAGACCATTACGCAGATTAAAGATCCTTTCCGTCTGTATAATGCGCTCCCCTACCGTTAACAGATCATGTTCGGTTAGGTTCCAACCGGTAAGCGCTTCAACAATTTCAGCAAGCAGATCCAGCGGCATATTTAACCCCACTTGGGCAATGCGGCACAACTCCAACGAGTCACCCACCGCGCAAACTTCTTCATACCATTTAACCATTTTGGGTTTCCCTTCGTAAGAGAAACGGTCTGCGGCTTTCGGGGTACCAAAAAATTTTTCTGCTTCTTCAGCCTTCCATGTTGTCTCTGCTAAAGGAAAAGAACGGCAATGATCGGCCCCACGGCTGGAAACAGCCCAGCCTAATCCCCAAGCCTTAAGTCCTCTAATTTCCTGTTCAGGTGTTTCTAAGCCCTTAATATGTAAAGCATATGGCTCGGAACCCGAAATTTGTTTTGATGCTCGGGCCACTCCTTCTCCGAGCAAACTACCAATTCCTGCCTTGCGCCCAATTAAATGAATCAATTGAATAATGATATTAGAGTCTCCCCATTTTAATTCCATTCCATCACAATCGTTACTGGATAGCAGACCATTTTCATAGCATTCCATAGCAAAGGATATTACCCCTCCCACAGAAATAGTATCCAGTCCGTATTGATTACAAAGGTTGTTGGCCAGAAGAATCGATTCTAAATCATCATTTCCACATTTTGAACCCAAAGCAGCCATTGTTTCAAATTCAACACCTTCTCCTTCTGTTCCCGCCAAATCTCCTTCTTTGACCCGAAAATAGTGACTACAGTGCACCGGACAGTTAAAACATGCTTTTGACTTTTTAACGTAATTCTCGAGAAGATTTCTTCCGCTAATTTTTTCCGCACCCTCAAATTGGCCTTCCCTGCTGTTATACGTCGTCAGTACCCCCATCCCCTGATAAAGTTCCACTAAAAAACTAGTACCAAAGGTAGATCGTACCGGAAAGGACGGAGACCGGTACATGGAATCAAGAAGTTTTTTATTTAATTCCGTTAGACGAAGGGGATCGAAAATCCTCACCCCCTTGGTACCTTTCACCACAATAGCCTTGAGGTTTTTAGAACCCATTACGGCACCCATGCCAGTTCGTGCTGCAGCCCGAGCTAAATTGTTGATGATCCCGGCAATCCGTACTCGATTCTCTCCTGCTTGCCCGATACTGGCAATCTGAATTGTATCGTCACCTAATTGCATTTTCAGGATTTTTTCGGTTTCCCAAACATTTTTCCCCCACAAATGTGAGGCATCTTTCAAACTTACTTCATCGTTATAAATTTTAATAAAAACAGGCTTTTCACTTTTTCCTATAATAACCACTTGATCATATCCGGCAAATTTTAATTCCGGAGCCCAAAAACCACCTGAATTAGCATCACCCAGCATTTCTGTGGCGGGAGATTTGGCACTGACATTAAACCGGGCACTTGAGGGAACAGTTGTCCCTGTAAAAAGTCCTGCTCCGAAACAAAGAACATTTCGTGGATCGAATGCATCAATTCCTTCTGGAACCATACGCAAGAGAGTGGAGACATTTATTCCTCTGCCACCCAAAAAATTTTTCCGTTCTTTTTCATCAATTTCTTCTTTAATAATCAATTTTCGGTCTAAATCAATTAGTAGTCTTTTCCCGTTCAATTCAGACATCCTTAATTTCTACCTCCCTCACGTATATTAATTCCATAATTTAGATATTAAGCGTTTTAATTATCAATGTTTTACAAATTAGGGACCACATCTGGAGTGATCAAACTTAAAAACATTATTTTTTCCAGGAATATATTCGAATCATGACAAAGTTAAAAGCATCTAAACACAAACAATAGCCAATGCATTCTGCCGTTGTTACATTTATAAAATCCTTAATACCTGTTCTATTAATCACTCCACTCTCTCTGCTTGGTTTAACTTTCTTCCAGACCAGTTTCAGATTTGTTAGGTGGTATACTTTGTCGATCGGTAAGTACATTTTCTTAACTGTACTTTTTGTTAGCATAGTTTTCTTATTCCCGTATTTCAAATTCTAGGGCTTTCACATAGAAAACTTATCCTTCTTTTATGGCCTAGCCAGGAATTCTATTTCATACTTTTCTGTTTGAGATATTGTATTATTTTCAAGAACATTTTTATGTGAGACAAAGGGGCACCTTTTTATTATATTTTACAATCTTTTTCATACCATTAGCCATATATTACCAACAAAAAAAGTTATTATTAATATATAACATTTTTTCTTCTAAATAGCCAACTAAAGTTTACACTAATTTTTGGTCCAATGCATTTGCAATATTGTATCAATTATATAGTATAAAAATTGTCCTAGTTTAGCTTTTTTAGCAATTTAGGACGTCTCTATTTTATAATAGTTATTATTCAGATTTATCTATTCGGCTATCTTTCTTTGGTTATCGCTGAATTCAATTTTTAAATTTTGCTATAATTATTTTATTAAAATATCCTTAATTGCTATTAAAATAAATAATATTTATATGCTACCGCTGATCAAAGCTAATAAAGCCATTCTGACATAGAGCCCGTTATGAGCCTGCCTGAAATAAGCAGCTCCTTCATAATCATCAACATCAGTAGCTATTTCATCTACCCGTGGTAAAGGATGAAGAATGGTAATGCCTTTTTTGGCTTCTTCGATTATTGCTCTATTTATTACATACACGCCTTTAACTTTTTCGTATTCTTCAGGATCTTTAAATCTTTCTCCTTGCACTCTCGTTACGTAAACCATATCACTGACCGATAATGCTTTCTCAACATCTTCTGTTTCTTCAATCTCCGCTCCTCTGCTTCTTAGATCTGCTGTTATTTCTGCAGGCATTTTTAAAGATTTTGGGGAAACAAAAATCATTTTATTTTTACATAAAGCCATAAAATATCCTAAAGAATGAACTGTTCTTCCGTTTTTTAAATCACCTAAAAAGGTGACTGTCTGTCCACCTAAAACTCCCTTTTCTTTCCGAATAGTGTAAAGATCCAAAAGAGCCTGGGTAGGGTGCTGTCCGGTTCCGTCACCACCGTTAATCACCGGATGAGAAGCATTGTCAGCAGCAAGTTGAGCAGCACCTTTCATAGGATGACGCATAACAATAACATCTACATAACCATCAACCGTTCTAATAGTATCTGCCAAAGTTTCTCCTTTGGATACAGAAGAACTTGCTGCATTAGCCATGGTAATTACTCTGGCACTTAATCTGTTTATTGCGGTTTCAAAAGAAAGGCGGGTCCTTGTGCTTGGTTCAAAAAATAAACTGGCTACTACTTGACCTTCCATATTTCTAATAATTTCTCCACTCTTAACTCTTTTTTCAAAATTTGCTGCTGTGTTCATAATCAAATTTAATTCTTGAAGAGAAAATT
>Ga0114922_10003112_pt1 | contig 15497 bp, 13 predicted proteins | sample AartaG_FD_100975 | JGI IMG/M metagenome (GOLD analysis project Ga0114922, IMG submission 100975) | Deep subsurface microbial communities from Aarhus Bay to uncover new lineages of life (NeLLi) - Aarhus_00045 metaG | ecosystem: Environmental > Aquatic > Marine > Oceanic > Sediment | place...
CCTCCTGGCACAGACTGACGAAAAACCATTAATCTCGGTGCTCGACTTCAGAACAAGCGGAATCTCCAGGGCGGAGGTCGAGGTTTTCGTGGACTTCCTCTCCTCCCACATCATTGACACGGGGAAGTTCCGGGTTATCGACAGGATGCAGCGGGAGGCGCTGCTCCGGGAGATGGAGTTCTCCTACGATGACTGTACGGACGAGGGCTGTCAGCTGGAAGTCGGCAGGCTGCTGGCCGCCAATCAGATCGTGGTTGGAAGCGTGGGACGCGTGGGGGAGCGGTACCTGCTCACGATCAAGCTCATTGATGTGGAAACCGGAGAGGCCATCAAGACGGGATCGGAGAAGTACACGGATCTGAACAAGCTGATCGACGACAGCGAGCGGCTGGCCCAGGAGTTTGCCACAGCTGCCATACCCGGCGAAGAGGCCGTGGCGGAGAAAGCCCCCGCCGCCCCCAAGGTCAGAGAGACCCCGATCCGGGAGAAGAAGCCCGCCGCTGCAGAGGGTGAAGGCAGGCGGGGCGGCTCGATCGAGGCGATCGCCGGGGTCGTCAAGTGGATCCCCACTGCTGATAACCCGGGCAGTGGTGAAGGCGATGTGTACGGCATAGGTGGCGGCATCGGCTACGTGTTCCAGTTCTCCAATCGCTTTTCCCTGGGGGGCTATGTGGGTCTCGGTTTGGGCTACGAATCCGGATACGGATTCGCGGACTTTGCCCTGCCGATGTTCGCAGGAAAGGTCATCTTTGGCAACAAGGTGGACGGCCTGGCCTTTGCCGTGAATCTCGGGCTGCCCTCCGGAGTGGGGATCTACTACAAGAACTTTTTCGCCAATCTTGACATCGTTTATTTTGAGCTCGATATGGAACAGACCCTGCTGGTCGGCGCAGATGTAGGCTACTCCTTCTACTTCGGCCGGTGAGACCGACGAATCGCTACATCTGAGATCAGCCCCGCAGCCACGGGGGTATTCCCAACTTCCTCTTCACCATCAGTACGGTGTTGCGGCAATGCCGGGCAATGACCTCCGGAACCGAGCCGAACAACAGCCGCTGGAAACGGGTCTCATTGGTGGCCCCGATCACAAGCAGGTCGTGGTTCTTGGATTCGTGGAAGATGCGGATCGCCGGATCCGCACCTTCCACGATTCGGGCGGTGCATCGTACACCCGGCATCAGCTCGGTTAGAGAATCGACCATCTCCCGGGCATTGGCGCGGTCCTTTTCTTTCCCGAGGACATGGAGAATCGTCACCTCCGCATCGTGGCGCTCGGCCACCAGGTTCAGCACCTCCACGGCCAGTTCACCATGGGGGCCGATGCCTCTCACCGGAAAAAGGATGCGCCGGATCGGGCGATCCGGATCGCTCTGATCCGGTTTCACCACAATGATGTCGCAGGGAACCTGCCCGATGACCGGGTCCAGGGTGCTGCCCATGGCGTGATGTTCCCAGGAGGTGTAGCCCCGCCACCCCAGGACGAGCAGATCGGTCTTCCGTTCCTTGACGGCACCGATGATTCCTCGCGCCACGTTGTGACCGTAACGAACCGCCGTCTGTACCGGAGCTTCGGCCCGTGCCGACATTTCCCGCACCAGATCGGCCGCCTCCCGGGAGAACATCTGCGCCTCCCCCAGGGGAGTCTGGTACGGTACGGTCACGATGCTGGTGAGAAAGAGCTGCGCCTCGGCGCCCCGGGCGAGCAGGTTCGCGTAGCGCAGCAATACGGGTGCGGTCTGGGGATTGGCGACCGGGACCATGATCCGGTACCCCTTGGCGCCCAGGATGATCGTCTCCAGAGGTTTTCCGGCTTCGATCTCCCGGGCATGGGCTTTGGAATAGCTGAAGTACAGCAGCACGCCGCAACCGATCCAGCCGCCGGCGATGATATAGGCCAATACCCCCATGTCGAAGAGAAATACGCCGATGAGCAAACGGCCCACAAAGGAGATGATGGGGATCACGGGAAAGAGGGGCATCAGGTACCCGTAGCTCAAGCTCTCACCCTGCTGGATCCTGATTTTGATTGCAGCCAGGGTTACGAGATTGAACAGAACGATGAAGAAGAGACTGGCCCCGGCACAGACCACCTCCACGGGCAGGGCCGCAGCGATGATCACGATCACGGTTCCGGACAGCAGCAGGGCCACGGTGGGGGTTCGGTTCTTCCTGGAGATGTGGGCACAGTACTTGGGCAGATAGCCGTCCCTGCCCAGAGCGAAGGATATCCGGGTTGAGGAGTAGATCGTGGCGTTCAGAGCCGAGGTACTGGCGAATATCGCGGCCAGGGTCACCAGCAGACCTCCGGCGGGCAACAGCTGGCCTATCGCTTCGGCAAAACCGGTGGCGCCCTGGGACTGAAACCACCGGATCACCGAGGTTCCGGTAGCTCGTACACCCACGATCGCGGCAAAGGCCACCAGCAGGTAGGTGGTGATGACGATAATCACGGCGAAGAAGATCCCCTTGGGCACGTTCTTCTTGGCCTCCACCACCTCCTCCGCCGTATTGGCGATAACCTCATACCCCTCGTAGCCCACCAAACTGAATCCCATCACCACCAGCACCTTGCCCTAGCCGTTCGGCAGAAAGGGCTCGAAGTTTCTCATCGTGGAGGGATTCCGGATCGCCATATACACACCGGCCAGCCCGATGGCAGCCAGCACGATCGTCTGCCCGATGGCCATCACCGCACCGGCTGTTCCGGTTTCCGAGGCCCCTCGAAAGTTGATGTAGATGAATACCAGGGCGGTCAGGACCGCCAAAACCTTCTCATAGAGGGGCAGGTTTAGGTTGAGCCAGGCGAAGAGCTCGGCCTGGGCCAGGAAGTGAATCGTGTATTTGGCGAAGGTAATGGCGTACAGGCTGCCGGCCACCGCGTGGGCGAACCAGCTGATCCAGCCGGAAAAGAATCCCGGGAATCCTCCGAAGCTCTTCTGCACGTAGGAGTAGCCGGCACCGGCGTGGGGGATGGCCGATCCCAGCTCGGCGTAGGTCATCACCGAGAGAAAGGCCAACAGCCCGTTGAGGGCAAAGACCATCAAGATCCCGCCCGGGCCGGCCACGCCGATCCCGATCCCCGTGGAAACGAATACACCGGCTCCGATCATCATGCCCACGCCCATCATGGTGATGTGGAACAGGGACAGCTCTCGGGACAGCTCGGTTCGAACAGCTCTCATTGCCCACCCGGGTCGGGCTCGTTTCTCTTACTGGGGTGCTCTTTTTCCTCGGTGTTGCCCGATTCGGCGGGGGCCGCCGCAGCGCGTTTCAGCTTGAGCCTGGCTTTGATTTCACCGGCATGATCGAGACCTTCTCTGTCGATGATTTTTACGATTCTCAGAGACCTGAGCAGGAAGAACCAGGTCAGCCCATAGGCTCCCACGATGACCAGAATCCCAACGACTTGCCGGATGTCCATGCACACCCTCCCGTAAACAACGCTCTATTCACGATACGCAGCCGGGACAGAGACGGCAGCGGTCAGCTGCCTGAACCGAATCATTATATTACAACAACTGTCAAAAATCTCGCCGCGAAATCGAGAATTTGCCGGGCGGCCGACGGTGTTTAGACCAAGCCCAGGAGCCGGGCCGCATTGTCAAAGCAGATGCGCCGGTTCAACTCCTCACCCAGATCCAGGGATCGCAGAGCTTTCAGGGTTTCCTCCTGGCTGCCCCAGGGGGAATCGCTACCGAAGAGGATATACTCGGGGGGGTGAGCAAGGAGAAAGCGACGGGCCCGCTCCATCCCGATGAAGGGAAGCGCGTAGGAGATTTCCATGTACACGGGCCTGCCGAGCAAATATTTCTCCACGCAATCCCAATCCCGCCATCCGCCGATGTGGGAGGTGACCAGCTTCATATTGGGGAAAGTGCGCACCACCTCCATGATCCTTGGCGCGTCGGCGATCCGTTCGCGGGGATAGCCCACATCGAAGCCGGTGTGCGCCAGGAGGATCAACCCCCGCTGTTCGATGCGTTCGTACAGTGGGAACATGCGCGGCTCGTCGAAGTGGAACTCCTGATAGTAGGGATGCAGCTTGATCCCCTTCAGGCCGGCCGCCTGAACCCGGTCGATCTTTTCAACAGCCTCCGGATCGGCCGGATGGACCGAGGCAAAGGGATGCAGGCGCTGGGAGGTGACACTCGTGCACCAGTCGAGTATGGATTCGAATTGACTCGGCTTGGTGGCGATGGTCAGCACCACCGCCGCTTCGATGCCCAGGCGATCCATCTCGGCGATCAGGGAGCAGACCTTGCCGTCCAGGATAGCCTCCACGTTGGCAAAGGCGCAGAGCTTTGATACGGTCTGTTCGGCCAGGGAATCGGGAAAGGCGTGGGTGTGGAAATCTATAATGCGCATTGGGTTCCCTGTATAACAGAAAAACCGCCGAGGGACCAGGGTTGTTTTCTGCCTTTAAGAATCTGTCCATTCACAACAGGGGCTGTTGAGGATTAGAGGTTACCCCGCCAGCAGGCGGATGCGAGTGAAGATGTAATCTAGGGAATCCCGGTTTAAAATTACTCTGTAGTAATCACTTTGATCCAGCTGCTGGGGAGCCTCATCGACCAGGTCGAAGTGCTTCTGGCTCAAGTTCTTGTCGAACCAGTGCACAAGGGCGATCTGTTCATCCTGCAGCTCGATGGCCGTGATGCCCCGCTTTCCGATACAGCAACCGGAGTTGAACAGGCAGGGTATGAGCAGCTTGGAGTTGTAAATGCTCCATCGGCTGCTCAGCTCTCCTCTGCGCTGGTAGATCTGTTCGAGCTCCGTTTTATGGCGCTGGATATCATCGGAAAGCCTGCGCTTCTCCCGGGAACGGGCAGTCGTGTACTGCCGGCACAGCTGTTCGATCCGGAAACGAAGAGAATCGACCTTGGACAGGGATTCGAACAGGGGCCGGTGGGTATGGCCGACCACCGAGGCGATCCTATCTGCTTGGGAGAATGAGTAGACGCGCCTTTCGGTTCTATACCTGCGAAACCTACTGCGGGATACGGAGTAGTTTTTGATACCCAGGGGCCGCGCCAGATAGCGCAGGGTCAATCCAACCAGCAGGTTGAAACGGGTCTGGAAGCTGGAAGCCTGATGGCCGTGGAACAGAAACAGTACGTCCTCCTTGTAACGGAGTTTGAGCCCATCAATGAGGATCTCGGAAAACGGATACTCCCTGTACAGGGGCAGAGCGATGTCGTGGTTTCCCACCACCTTGTACAATCGACCGGCATCGTGGAAGCTCCCGAACAGGGCGTACAGATCCGACCACCTTGATTCGATCTCAGTCAACGAAAAGCGAAGCAGCTCCTCTATGTCTCCATTGAGGATTAGCGTGTACCCATGGGCAAGGTAGTGCTGTCGCAGCACGTGCATAAACAACTGCGCGTTTTTGAGAAAATCATCCCCCCGGCGCCTGTTGCCGACATGGAGATCGCTGAATACGACCAGTCGATCCCGGGGCCCCAGCCGGATTTCCGGAGCTTCGTTATAGAGAGTCTGAAGAGAGCCTGTGATCGGATCTTGCATCAGGGTCTTGACTGAGAAAAACTCTGTTCTCATTATAGCGGCTGCGAGCAGCCGAGATCAATGCACAGGCAGAGAACAAGCGCCTCATCTGGATACAGCTACAAAACCGCCCGCAGCGCTTCGAAGAAGCGCTCGTTCTCAGCGTGCCGGCCGATGGTCACCCGGATATGGTTCGGCAGACTGTACAGCGTGGCCGCCCGAATTATGATGCCCTGGCGCAGCAGAGCCTGAAACAGCTGCTGGGCGTCCCGGCCCGTGTCGATGAGAATAAAGTTGGTGTGGGAGCGGACGTGGCCGAGTCCCAGGGCGTCGAGCTCCCGGTAGAAGTAGCTCTTCTCTTCGGCGCAACCCTCGGCGGTCCGACGCACGAACTCCCTGTCCCCGAGGGCATCGATGGCTGCCTGCTCGGCCAGGATCGACACATCGAAGGGAGGCTTGATCAGGTTGATCAATGACACCAGCTCCGCATCCCCGATTCCGTAGCCGAAGCGCAGCCCCGCGAGCCCGTAAATCTTCGAGAAGGAGCGCAGGATGAAGAGATTGCTCATCCCCTCCCGGAAAAGCGCCACCGAATCGAGCCTGGCATCGGCTTCGGTAAAATCGATGTAGGCCTCATCCAGAACCACCAAAACATGATCGGGCACGCCTCTGAGGAAGGAACCAAGCTCCTGCCTCGGCAGGGCATCTCCGGTGGGGTTGTTGGGATTGCAGAGAAAGATGACCTTGGTGCGCTCACTGATCTTGCTTTCGATATCCCCCAGATCGATGCGCAGATCCTTCATCTCCGAATACACGGGCACCCCCCGCATGACCCGGGAGATGGTTTCGTAGATCGGAAAGGTGATCCGGGGAAAGATGACCTCGTCCCCCTGATCGATGACGGCCATGCCCAGGTTGTAGATCACCCCGTCGGCGCCGTTTCCCGTGGTGATCTGGGCCGCCTGAATCCCCAGGTGGTCGGTAAGCCGAGCGCGAATCTCCCGGCTCTGGGAATCGGGATACACGTGAATCTGATCGGCCATCTGCCGGATCGAACGGACCGAGTCTGGAGAGGCGCCAAAAGCGTTTTCATTCGAAGCGAGCTTGATCATCCGGGTGATGCCCAGCTCCGCCTGGGCCTCCTTGGCCGATTTGCCTGGAACATACTTCTTGATGGCGGATGTGCCTTTGTTGGCGATTCGTGAAAGCAACATGCCTCCAAGAGTATGGGGGATGAGGAAATCGGGTCAAGAGGAACACTGTGCAAAGCACACAAAGCGCGTGCTGGGTGCGAATCGTCGTTCTCAGCAGGTGGAATACCTGATTTTATCACTCAGGTATGACCTATTGAACGATCCCGGGTTGACTTCTATAATGCAGAGGTCATCACAGAGGAACTGACCAAAAAATGCACCTGGCGATCGTCGGAAACGGAGCGGCTGGCTTGAGTGCTCTCAGCCGCTTCCGGGCTATCGATAAAGACTCAAAGATTACCCTGGTTTCAGCGGAGGGGGGAAGCGCATACTCCAGGGTGCTGTTACCCTACTACCTGCGCCGGAAGATCCCCTACGAGAATCTCTTTATCCGCCAACCCGAGGACTATGAAAAGCTCGGCGTACAAACCGAGTTCGGAACAGGGGTGAGCCGGGTGGATACAGAGTCCCACAGGCTTACCTTGGCAGACGGCAGGTCTATAGATTACGACAGGTTGCTCGTCGCCACCGGGTCCCGGCCTTTTCTTCCTCCGATCGAAGGTCTGGCCGGAGCGAATGTGCTCCACCTGTGGACGCTCCAAGACACCGAACGGCTCGACACCCTTTTTGAACCGGGCAAGCGGGCCCTGGTTCTGGGATCCGGCTTCATCGCCCTGCAGGCCGCCTGGGCGGCCCAACAGAGGGGCCTACAGGTCACGGTCTACGAGCTGCTGCCCCGGATCATGCCCACGGTTCTGGACGAAGCGGGGGCGGCGTTGTTGCAGCGGAAAGTCGAAGAGCACGGAGTCGAGGTTCTGGTCGGCATCCAGACCGAGCGGGTGGATCGGTCGAAGCCGGGCGCGCTGACCGTGCACGCCAAAGGCCGTCCGCCCCTGGAGGTGGACCTGATCATCGTCGGTGCGGGTGTGCGGCCGAATATCGAGTTCTTAGCGGACAGCCCGGTCCGGACAGATCGGGGTATTCTGATCGATGAGTATATGCAGACCAACGTACCCGGCATCTATGCCGCCGGGGATGTAGCCCGGGGACCGACCTCCTTCGGAGAGACCCACCAGACCCATGCCCTCTGGCCGACCGCGGTGGAGCACGGGACAATCGCGGGAGAGAACCTGGCCGGACACCGAATCCCCTACCAGGGAAGCCTCAACATGAATGTAACCGAGATGTTCGCCGTCACCGTGGCCTCCATGGGAAAGTTCATCGAAGAGGAAGGAACCCGCTCTCACCTGGTCGAAAACTCCGGATCCTCCCGCTACCTCAAGATCCTGCTGCGGGAGGAAGTTCCCGTCGGGGCGGTGGCCCTGGGTGGAGCCGAAGATGCGGTCATCCTGGGCCGCCTGCGCCCCTGGATCCGCCATCGACGGCGATTGCCGGATGTTGAGGGCTTTATCAACGGCCGGTACCTTCTGTCCAGGCAGGTAGCTTGAAATGGAACCGGGCAGCCCGCGTCGAATCACGGCCCGGGTCCTTCCCGGATCGGCTCACACCGGGCAGTAAGAAGCGAGAAAGGACAAGCGAATGCGCATCGTTGCCGTAGATCCAACCTCCTGCGTGGCCTGCAGGAACTGTGAGTACGCCTGTGCCTTCAAACAGACAGGTGATTTCGATACAAAGGCCTCCAACATCCGGGTCAACTTCTATCCGGAGGAGCGGGTCTGCATTCCCTGGACCTGTGTCCACTGCAATGAGGCCTGGTGCATGGAGATCTGTCCGGCCGGGGCAATCCTCCGCAATCCGGAAACCGGGGCGGTGGAGATCGACGCCAACCGCTGTGCCGGCTGCAAGATGTGCCTGCTGGCCTGTCCAAGCGGCAGCATCCACTTCGACAAGGTCGAGCTGGTCAGCAAGAAGTGCGATCTGTGCGGGGGAGACCCCAACTGCGTCAAATTCTGCACCTCCGGGGCGCTCCAGTTCGTGGAAGAGGAGGAGGCCTACGGCTTCCGCAGGGAGAATCTGGACGCCAAGCTCAAACACCTGTTGAACCTGGACAAGAGAGGGAGCTGAAAAACCATGCCCGAAAAACAAACAGTGCAAACCCTCTGCCGCATGTGCGATGATCGCTGTGCCATCAACGTGTATCTTGAGGACGGCAAGATCGTCGATATCGACGGCTACAAAGATCACCCCTGGAACCGGGGACGCCTCTGCGTAAAGGCTCGGGCCGCCGTGGATATGGTCTACCATCCGGATCGGCTGCTCAAACCCCTGAAGAAGACCAAGAAAGGCTTCGAAGAGATCCCCCTGAAGCAGGCACTGGATGAGATCGCCGAACGCCTTGTGGCGATCAAAGAGAAGCACGGTGCCCGCTCCATCAGCATCTGGAAGGGGGAAGCGGTCGGCTTCGCCCAGGAGGAGGAGATGGCCCGCCGCTTCGTCCATGCCCTGGGCAGCCCCAATTACTTCTCCAATGATTCGATGTGCTACAACGGCCGCTACTTCGGCTACCGTCTGGTGGAGGGAGTCTGGCCGGTTCCGGAATACGAGAACTCCCGTTGCATCGTGCTCTGGGGAGCAAACCCTCCTCATGCCCATCCCAACATGACCCAGATGATCATGCGGGCCCGCAAGGCCGGTGCAAAACTGGTGGTGGTCGATCCCCGCATGTCGGCGATCGCCCGCCAGGCGGATCTGCACGCCGCCCTGAAGCCCGGCACCGACGGTGCCCTGGCCTTGGGCCTGATCCAGCAGCTGATCGAAAGCGGAGGCTACGATCGGGAGTTCGTGGAAAACTATACGGTCGGATTCGACGCACTGGCCGAGTACGCAAAGGCCTTTACACCGGATGCGGTGCAAGAGCAGACCGGTGTACCCGCCGCGGTGGTCCGGGAGATTGCCCGAGCCATGGCCGTGGCCGCCCCCCGGGTCACGGTGTACGTGGGCAACGGTCCGGAGCATCACGAGAACGGCATCAACAATATCCGGGCCGTGGCTTGTCTGGACGCGATTCTCGGGGCCCTGGACCGGGAAGGGGGAAACCGCATGGTCGATGCTTTCCAGGGAAAGCACCTCACCCTGTACGAGGAGATTCCTCTGGAGCACCTCGGTCCGATCGGGGCGGATCGTTTTCCCGTCCTGTACGCCTTCCGCCAGGAATGCCACACCATGACCGGGATGAACACGATCCTGAGCGGCAAACCCTATCCGCTCAAGGCCATGATTCTCACGGCGGCCAATCCGGCCATGACCAATCCCAACACTCCGAAGGTGCGAAAGGCTCTAGGATCCCTGGATCTGTTCGTTGTGCGGGATCTGTTCATGACCGAAACCGCCGAGCTGGCCGATTACGTTCTGCCCGCAGCTTCCTTCCTGGAGCGGGTGGAGCTGCACCCCCACGCCAAGTATCAGACCGTTACCATGACCCGCAAAATCCTGGAGTACCCGGATGTTCAGGATGAGTACCAGTTCTGGCACGACATGGCCCACAGACTGGGATTCGGTAAGTACTTTCCCTGGGAGGACGAGACCGAGCTGACCAGCTGGATCCTGGAATCCGCAGGTCTTAGCCTGGAGCAGGCGGAAGCCCATCCTGAAGGTATCGAGTACGCCCCGATCCACTATGAGAGGTGGAGGAGCGAACCCTTCAGCACGCCTTCGGGAAAGGTGGAGTTTTATTCCCAGTACCTCGAGGATCTCGGCTACCCAGCGCTCCCGGAGTATAGACCACCGGCGTACTTAGACTCCCCCGCGTCCGATTATCCCTACGTGCTGATCACCGGCGCCCGCAAGCTGATCTACTACCACAGCCGTTTTCGCAACATCAAGCGTTTCCGCACCGCCATCCCGGGGCCTGAGGCGGAGCTGCATCCTCAGGACGCCTCCGCCCTGGGGGTGTCAGACGGGGATGAGATCCGCATCACCTCCCGCATCGGCACTGTCGAGGTTCCGGCCAAGATCATGTCTAAATCCGAGATCCTTCCCGGCACCCTCCAGTTGACCCACGGCTGGGAAGAGGCCAACGCCAATCTGCTGACCCACGACGACCGCTTCGATCCGATCAGCGGCTTTCCCCTGATGAAGGCGGTGGAGGTGCGGCTGGAGAAGGTCTAGAGCCGGCGTTGACAGCAGTAATACCGGCGCATAGTATTTACCAATGGACCTGAAGCAAGAGCTTCTCAAGGTTGTCGAAACGTTGAACTTGGCCAGTGTGCCCTACGCCCTTTGCGGTGGCATGGCCGTAGTCCTGCACGGCTACCCTCGACTCACACGGGATATCGACCTGCTGATTAGACCCCAGGAGTTGGAAGCGGCCAAGGCGGCTCTGGCCACTGTCGGTTTTTCGATTCCCGGCGGTTTGATTCCATTTGATACCGGTAGACCTCATGAACGGAAGGTGTTCCGTATCTCCAAACAGATCAATGAGGATCTCCTGACCATCGATCTTCTGCTGCTGCCGCATTTCCTCAAAGACGTCTGGGAAAATCGCGAAACCTACGAGCTGGACAAGATACCCGTTACTGTTGTTGATCGCAGTGGATTAATCACCATGAAGAAAATCGCCGGACGGTATCAGGACCTCAGCGATATAGAAAATCTAGAGAGTACATCATGAGCGGAACTGAACGGACGAAAGCGAGAAGCCGCGGCGTATCACGGGATATGTCGGCTCAGGCCATCTCCGGGCGCTTCGATATCCTGGTGGAACTGGATCAGGCGGCACGGTTGCTTCGAGCTGCCGGCCGACGCCCGGATCAATCCCCCGACAAGCGAAAAGCACAATAGTCTCTCCCCCATTACCCCCGGGGGGGGTAGAAGGGGGCATGCCGATCCGCCGGCCAGGGACCGGACCGGGGGTGCTACTTGAACACCTCCGCCAAGCCGAAGGAGGCGGTGTATACCGATCCGACACCGCTGATGAAATTTGCCACCTGGATAGCCTCTGCGATTTCTTCTCGGCTGGCTCCATGTTTGATGGCCTGGCGAGCCAGTGAGGCGACTCCTCCCACGGCACCATGGGCCGCATCCAATACCATGGCTATCAAATACTTGGTTTTCGCACTGAGGGCTCCATCCTTCAAAGCCCGCTCCCGGCTCTGTTCCACGAAATCGAAGAACCCGGGATCCAGTTTCTTGATAGGTTCCAGGGGATGAGTTTCCACTTCTACCTCCTTTGACCAGGTTATCCCTTCACTTTTTCGTTGTTCAATTATATCTTTTCCGCATATCGACATATAGTGTGGCTACCCGGCTTGTTCTCGGGATACGGAATGATAGTGAAAACGAGAAGACTGTCGAAAACCAGCAGTTTCTTTGGAAGCACGGTTCTCCTTGTGGGAATCGGATCCGCTGCTTTCGCCCTCGGCTCAAACGAACCGTCCGGTTGTCGACCGGAAGCAGAACCGATCGTGATCTCCTCACCCGTTTCTGATGAACCGGTCTTGCGCTTTCTCGCCCTGGGCGACACGGGGCGGGGAGATCGAGGGCAGGAGGGTGTGGCCGCGGCTATGACCGGATTCAATCTCGATTTCACAGCGGAGCTCGTTCTCCTCCTGGGTGACAACTTCTACCCCCGAGGCGTACGCGCGACCGGCGATTCGCAGTGGAAAACGAAGTTCGAAGACATGTACGACCCAGCACGGCTGGATATCCCCTTCTACTCGGTGCTGGGCAACCACGACTATCGCAGAGATGAACAGGTTCAAATCGAGTATTCCCGGAAAAACCCGCAATCCAGATGGAAAATGCCGGGTCGGTACTACTCCTTCTCTCGTCGCTTGTCTGACGGGACAAGGATCGATTTTTTCGGAATCGACACGAACACGATTACGCATGATCCGGCCCAGCTGTCTTGGCTGGACACGGCCCTGGCATCGTCGACGGCACAGTGGAAGATCGTGTTCGCCCACCATGTGCTGTACAGCTACGGACATTACGGCGACAATCGGACACTCATCGCTACTCTCGAGAACCGGTTTGTACGCGGGGATGTCGATCTGTTCGTCTCCGGACACGAGCATCAACTGCAGATCCTGGAACCTATACGCGCGGTCAGCTACATGACCAGCGGTGCCGGTTCCCGCCCTCGCGAGGCTAAGTGCGGTGAAAGGAGCGTGTACGCCGCCGGCGCTCCGGGGTTCCTGGGCTTCGAGGTATCGAAGAATCTACTGAGGACCTATGTGGTGCTCGCCGACGGGCGTGTGGATTTCGCCTACACGATGCGCAAGTAAGTCCGCACCCTCGATACGATGGAAGATCACTGGTCCGTGTATCAGGAACGCCAAGCCGATGTACGAAAATCCTTCACTCGCCGTGGTTCAAAACAAGGAGAAACGGCAGCACTGCTCCGGCCATCAGCATCAACCCGTAGATTAGAAAGCCCATGGCGAAAGTAGCGTTGTCCCCGAGCCAACCGAGCAGCAGCGGTAAAATACCGCCGCCGAAACTGTATCCGATTGGCAGGATCATACTGATTGTGAGGTTCTGGAATTTTCTGGGAGCTATGCGGGCTGCGGCCGTGAGGATAGCCGGAAATATGCTCGCGATCAACAGAGGTTGCATAAAAACCGCTACCAGCAAGATCGCCCGGGATTGTACCCAGATGACCGCAGTGGCGATGCCTGTGGCCAATAACACGGCACTGATAATCCTCTTGGCACCGAACCTGTCCACCAGGTAGCCTGAGAACAACAGAACGATCAGCCCGCTGATACGGGACACCCCCACAATCGTGTTTACAAGTTCCTGGCCCAAGCCCCTCTCGAATACGAGGTATGTGGGAATGATAGAGTACAGCCCGATGCTCGCTCCGGCACCGAACGCCATAAGAACGGTTATGATCCAGAAGGAGGGCAATGAGAGAATCTTCGTTATATTGCGCAGTACCGGAGCTTCGCCCTTGAAGCTCCCGCCGCGGCTGAAAATGATATAGAGAGTGCCGGTCAGCAGGCCCAGGGCGGAAACGAGCAGCAGGCAGCTTCGCCAATCCAGATGGGGAAGGAGCAAAGCCACGAAGATTGGCGCCGCGATGAAGCCGAAACTCGGGCCGAGCTCGTGTATGGACAGGACTTTACCCTCATCCCCGGATTCCACAAGCGAACTGGCCGTAGCAATACCCGAGGGCGGGTAGAGCCCCGCTCCAACGCCCAACACTACCAGCCCTGTGCGAATCAGAAGGAGTGAGGCGCTCACCGCAATGAATGCCGTTGCCGAGCTCACCAGAATCACGGCCAGGAAAATCGTCGACCTGTGGCCGAGCCAGGAAGCGAGGAAACCTGAAAAGAGATTCATGAATGAATAGCCCAGAGATATGAAGAGGAAGAAGGAGGCTGCTTGGGTATGATTGATGTGAAGATCGTGCTCGATCGAAGGGAGCAGCGGGGAGTAGATCACCCGAGCTGTAAAAATAAAAAACAGAACAGATACGAGAAGCACGATCGTGGAGATGTTGGCGCGTATTCCTTTTATCAAAGGCTGGTGGATTCTTTGTTTTCGATGGTTCAACTTGGCTCTTCTACACTACCGCACCAGATAGAAGGACCACAGCTGGTTTCCGCGATTCTTGTCGATGACAACGATCCGATCAATATCGGTCATATAGATTTTTTCGCCGTAGACATCCATGCCCTTGGGCGCATCCAGGCCCGTAATCCAGGGCTGTGGACCACCGCTCTCTCAACGTTGCTTCGGCTCCGAGTATCTGAAGACAGCGCACGAGAAAAACACTCAAAAAGCGCAGCTCTTTTCATCACTATCCTCTATCCGCAATGTTGAGACACCATCGGCTTATAGTCAACCAAGCGAAGACCCGTCCTCACCCCGACGGCGGGAATCACCCTGACAAGCCGGCGAATCTCTCTACAAAATAGCGGGGGTTCAACGGTTCCCCTGTGGCCTGCTCGATCATGCTGCGCCAGTCCAGGCTGGTGCCGGGGGAGAACACCCTGTCGATCAACCACCGTCCGGCCGTGGGTCGCCCCACGATTCCCCCGGCCTGTTCCTCCAGCCGTCTTCCGAGCTGTGCGGCCATCAGTTGGCCGAGCTCGTAGTTGTGGTAGTACACCGGGACTAAGGCGACGTGGATCTTGGCCGCCCAGTCCGGAGCCTTGCGTCCAACCGGCCTGCTCAGCAGCTGATAGCGTTCCACGCAGTCCCACCAGACCGTGTCCAGATCCGCCTCCGGGTCGCCGTAGAACAGGCGTTCGAAGTGAGTCATGGTCAGGCACCAGCGGGTGAAGATCAGCTTCTGGGCTTGATCCTGCCGGAGAGCCGAAGCGGCCAGGGACCGGGCTGTGTTTTCCGGCGTTCCCAGTACGCGGATGTACCATTCGGGATCGAAGGTCAGGGAACCCATCAGGATCGCCACGGCTTCGGTGGTAAAGGTGTGAGCCGGTGCCCGCAGCAACCAGGGAAGCGAGGCATCCACATGCTGATCGTACACACCGTGGCCGAGCTCGTGGAGCAGGGTTTCCGCCCAGCGGTGGGTAGGCTGCAGGTTGTTGAGAGTGCGGATATCTCCTTCCCGGTCAATGTGGGTACAGAAGGCGTGTTGATTCTTGCCGGCTCGAGGGTACAGATCCGAGCGGGAGAGGATCGAAGCGACATCCATTCCCAGTCCACTATAGGTCGCTACGCCGAGCTTCTCGATGTCCCGATCCGCCACTAGAGAATCCAGATCCACCTCTCCCAGCCGCGGTCCCTCCTGGAAGAAGCGGTCTCCGTAGTGCCAGGGCTGCAGCTGTGCCTGGTCAACACCGAAACGAGAGCCAAGAGCCTGATCGATCTGCTCTTTGAGCCGGGTGAAAGGTCCCCGGGATTGCTTCTCCAGATCGTCAAACAACGAAA
>Ga0114922_10003113_pt1 | contig 15488 bp, 11 predicted proteins | sample AartaG_FD_100975 | JGI IMG/M metagenome (GOLD analysis project Ga0114922, IMG submission 100975) | Deep subsurface microbial communities from Aarhus Bay to uncover new lineages of life (NeLLi) - Aarhus_00045 metaG | ecosystem: Environmental > Aquatic > Marine > Oceanic > Sediment | place...
ACCCTCAGCCAGCTTCAATCCTGGGCAAAAGCTCATAATGCCTCCCTTTTCGAGGCTTTAAAACAAGTGGGGCACGATGTCATTGCAGGCGAAGCGAGGCAATCTCTTCCTCCGCGCATTACTCAAGCCCTGGCTGGATTTGATGCTCTTATGGCCAGGCTTATTGCCCAAAGCCGTGAGCTAAGTCTTTCCGGTCTACTGGATGAGATATTGGAGCACACCAGGTATAGAGAATACGTTCTGGACAAAGAGGACGGGGAGGAGAGATGGGAGAATGTAATGGAGCTGAAAAGCGTTGCTAGCGACTATGATGAACTCGACCCTGAAGAGGCTTTAGGCGCATTTTTGGAAAAAGTAAGCCTGGTATCGGACATAGATGAACTGGATGAAAAAGCTGATGCCGTGACTCTGATCACCTTGCACCAAGCTAAAGGACTGGAATTCCCTGCGGTTTTTATTGTCGGCCTGGAGGAAGGGATTCTCCCACACAGGAGATCTTTCGACGACCCGGCAGAGATGGAAGAAGAGCGTCGCCTTTGCTACGTGGGAATAACCAGGGCCAAGAAGCGACTCCATCTTCTGCGCAGCTACCGGCGAAGTTTATTCGGCGGCAGCACGGCAAACCCCCCTTCCCGCTTCCTCCAGGACATCTCACCCCACCTAATAAGCCCAAGAGAACTATGGCAGGAGAGCCCGACTCCTGTAGCTACTGCCTACTCCCCACTTTCACCCCAGCCTTTTAGCACTGTAACACTAAAGGTCGGTGACCATGTCCGCCACCCAAAATTCGGCCACGGCATAGTAATGAACTGCAATCCCGCAAGGGATGACCAGGAGCTGACCGTAGCCTTTGAAGAGGCAGGGGTTAAGAAGCTCCTTGCCAGCCTGGCACCCCTGGAAAAAATTGAGAGGGATTTAGAATTTCTTCCCTAAACCATTGACAAAATACACGCAACCGTGTAAAATAGAGTTAGATGCCGATTAAGGTTTTAGAGCCGGAGGTTGTTTCCAAGATCGCTGCCGGGGAGGTGATTGAGCGGCCGGCCTCGGTGGTCAAGGAGCTTATTGAGAATTCCCTGGATGCTGGAGCCACTCAGATTGCCGTAGAATCTCAGGGCGGTGGAGTAGAGCTAATCAAAGTGAGCGATAATGGCGTAGGCATTCCGGCCTCGGAGCTAGAGCTTGCCTTTCATAGATATGCCACGAGCAAGATCAGCAATATCACCGACTTGGGAAGCATTGGCAGCCTCGGCTTTCGGGGCGAAGCCTTGCCCAGCATCGCCACTGTTGCTGAGGTGGAAATCCTAACCCAAACAGCCTCTGATTCAATTGGCAGCTATATGTATTTGAGAAAGGGCGACGTAGTCCGCAAGGAGAGCCGAGCCAGGCCCCAAGGCAACACCATAACCGTACGCCGATTGTTTCGCTATTTTCCCGTGCGACTTAAGTTTCTCAAATCGGTTAATACCGAAAATAGCCACATCGCCCATTTGGTAAGCGAGTACGCCCTGGCTTTTCCCGAGGTTAAGTTCAGCCTAGTTCTCGATAAACGACTCAGCCTGCGCACTACGGGCAACGGCGACCTGCGCGAAGTGGTAAATGAGATATATGGTTCAGAGCTAGCTCAAAGGATGCTAAAGGTGGAACAAAAGGACGGCTTGGCTAAAGTCAGCGGCCTAACAAGCCCACCTTCCCTAGCCCGTTCTAATCGCAACTACCTCAGCTTCTTCGTCAATAGAAGGTGGGTGCGCAGTCCCCTGCTAAGTCGGGCAACCGAGGAAGCCTATCGTGGCTTACTTATGGATGGCCAGCATCCCATCGCGGTAATCAATATCTCCCTGCCGGTTCAAGAGCTTGATGTCAACGTCCATCCTGCCAAAGCTCAAATAAAGTTTTGCCATGAACAAGCTGTCTTTAGCAATGTACAGAAGGCAATAGAGGGCACATTAGCCAGGACAGCTATAGCTAGCCCTAAAGCTGTGCCCTTCTCGCTCAGCCCATGGCAATGGCAGAGCCCCCGGATGATAATGGATATCGAGCCGGCTTTTGCTGTTGCCCAGCTACCTACCCTGGAATTACCAGTTTTGAGAGTGCTGGGACAACTAGCCAACACCTATACTATCGCCGAGGGACCCAACGGACTCTATCTCATCGACCAGCACGCCGCCCATGAGCGCATACTTTATGACCGAATTTTAGCTCAGTGGTCACAAAAGGAAGTTGAAGTCCAGGGGTTACTCCAGCCCATAACCATAGAGCTTAGCCCCAGGGAGGAAGAAACCCTGAAAGCTAGTGAAGAGTTTTTGGCTGAATTTGGCTTCACCATCGAGCCTTTCGGAAATAGAAGCTATCTGATACGCGCTATACCGGCACTAATGGCTAAGGCGAATATTATTGAGATAATAAGTGTGTTGCTTGACAGCCTTGCCAGCAAAGAAGGTCTAAGCTCTTGGGAGGAAAAGATAGCTCAATCTTTGGCCTGCCATGGTGCTATCAGAGCGGGACAACAGCTAAGCAATGAAGAGATGCAGGAGCTAATAAAGCAGCTAGAGCAAACCAAGCAACCGCGCAGCTGTCCCCACGGCCGGCCAACCATGATTCATTTAAGTTCGCATCAACTAGAGAAGGAATTTGGCAGGATAGGCTAGCCCTGACTTTCCGCGCATTTGCGTTCATGATAGCTCAGAAATCGGTCGACAGCCCTGGCCGCGTTCCCTATTGAGTGATAGGCAGCAACGCCAGCTTCATAGCATATTCTCTGGGCATTAAGTATCCATTCATAATCTTCACCAAAGGTGGGAAGATGAAGCACTAGTATCACCGGTTTGGCTAACTCTCTATGAGCCTTGACAACATCCTCTAAAAGGAGGTTCCATAGGCTATACTGCATAGAAAGCTGGTATGGGGACAGCCCTAAGGGAATGTGGACTATACTCAAGTCAATGGCGTCATATGTAGCCAATATATTGAGAACCTGGCAAAATCCAGTCTCCCAAGCCTCAAGAGAAAGGTCCATGGGATTATTCAGGATTGTTCCTGATTCCTCTTTGACCAAGCGGCTGATTCTCTTACGAATTCCCTCCGAAAACCTTGGCACTATGAGCCCAGCACTAGTACAATCATCAGCGGCCAAAACGGTAGCTCCGCCGCCAACGCCAAGAATACTTACCCTTCTACCCAAGGGGAAGGGCAGATAGGAGAAAGTCACGGCCATGTCTATGAGCTCCTCTAAACTGTAAACCCTTATGGCACCTGCCTGGCGTAGGAGATTGTCCCAGATTCTATCCGACCCAGCTAGAACGCCAGTATGTGAGGCGGCTGCCCTGGCTCCGGATTCAGTAATCCCGCCTTTGAGCACTACGACCGGCTTTATTTTCGCCGTTTCCTTTAATACCTGCACAAAATGCTTGCCATTCTTAACCCCCTCAATGTAGGCAAGTATTATTCGGGTATCAGAATCGGCAGCCAGATATTCGAGCAGCTCGGCCTCATCTATATCGGCGGCATTACCATAGGAAGCCGCCTTGCTGAACCTGATTCCTCTCCTTGCCCCTTCCCGAACAGTATAAGTGTAATTGCCTCCACTTTGAGCAATAAGAGCTACCGAGCCGCTCTCCTTGGCAAAGTCAGTCCGAGTAGTTAAGCCTGCCTTGGGACAATATATACCGGCGGAATTTGGCCCAAGAAGTCTTACTCCACTTTGACGAGCTAATGAGCAAATCTCGTTTTCCAATTCCTTGCCTTCTTCAGTATTAGTCTCGGAAAAACCAGCGGTAAAAAGGTGGACTGCTTTTACCCCTTTAGCAGCGCAGTCTTTAATTAACTGTGGTGCCGCCAGGGCCGGTATACAGGAAATAACATAATCAACTGGCTCAGGAACATCTTTAATATTAGGGTACATCTTTAGCCCCCGGATCTCCCCACCTTTAGGATTCAAAGGATAAATCTTGCCTTTGAATCCATAATCGAGCAGGGTCTGAAGGAACCTTTGGCCTTGACTGGGCAAGGTCGTTTCTTTGCTGGAAACTCCAGCGATTGCCATCGTTTTGGGGTTAAAGATATAATCCAACTCTCGCTTTGTTACCACGGGTTCTTGCTCTCAAAAAGAGACCGGACAATATATTCACGCTATCAGAGATTCCGACGACTCTTGCGCTCGTGATAATCGAGAAACCGAGCAATAGCTTTGGCTGCGTTGCTTAAAGAGTGATAAAAAGGTATGCCGATCTCACCGCATCTCCGCTCGACCTCAGCAGCTACCCACCAACTGACATCAGAAATTAGGGAATGCACTACTATCACAACTGGTTTAGTTGATTCCTGGCGAATCCTGGCGATGCTATCGACGAATAATGCGCCAAGTGTCTTAACTACATCGCTTGAAGGTATCGGACCAGCAGCACACTGGAGAATTACCGAATCAATTCCATCATAATCAAGTATCGTCTTGATACAATCGTCAAATACGCCCCAGCCTTGATCCGAGAGGTCTACAGGGTTACTCAAAATAACGCCCGTATTTCCCTTCTCCATATAGCCCTTTAGTTTGTCCTGAATTGCTACGGGAAAGCGTGGTACTATAAGCCCAGCACTGGTACAATCGTCAGTGGATAGAACTGAAGAGCCTCCGCCACCACCAACAATGCCCACCCTCCTTCCCGAAACGGAAGGCATGTAAGTAAAGGTCACTGCCTGATCCACAAGCTCCTCTAAACTGTAAACCCTTATGGCACCAAGCTGTCGCAAAAGCCCATCCCACACTTCCTCTGACCCCACCAGAGCTCCCGTGTGCGATGCTACTGCTCTGGCTCCAGCTTCACCAATCCCACCTTTAAGCACTATCACTGGTTTCGCTTTAGCCGCTTCCCCCAACACTCGAACAAAGCGTTTGCCATCCTTCACCCCTTCAACATAAGCCCCTATTACCTTGGTATCTTCATCATTGGCTAATACTTCAAGCAAATCGCTCTCATTGACATCGCAGGCATTGCCATAAGAAATGACCTTGCTGAACCTGATCCCCCTCTTAGCTCCTTCCCGAACGAGGTGAAAAGAGTTGCCACCACTTTGACTTATGATAGCCACAGGCCCCGTATCACTGGGAGAATCGGGGAGGAAGGCGAGCCCAGTTCGAGGACAGTATATCCCTACGCAATTAGGCCCGATAACGCGGATACCATTTTGACTAGCCAAGGCAGCAATTTCCTGCTCCAACCGCTTGCCTTCCTCAGTGCCACTCTCAGAAAAGCCCCCGGTATATATCTGAATTGCCTTCACACCTTTGGCAGCGCAGTCTTTAACCAGTTGAGGCACTCGAGAGGCTGCAATACTGCAGACGACGTAATCAACTGGCTCGGAGATATCCGTGAGGCTGGGATAGACTTTTAGTCCCAAGACTTTTCCCCCTTTAGGGTTTATGGGATAAACATTTCCCTTGAAGCCACAACTGAGCAAAGCATCCACAAAGTCCGCTCCCCCAAATTGTGGCCCCAGCCCTTTACCAGAAACTCCCACCACTGCCACTGATTTTGGGTCAAAAATGCTGCCTAAATCTGACTTAATCACTAGCCCTTGGCCACATTATCTACAATCAAATGCAAAGCTGCAGCCCAATCCGTGATGATTTCCTTGCCTGAGACTTCAAAACCACTATGCTACCTTGCTTTAGTGGATAAGTCAAACCACGAACCCACTGGAGAAAAAATTAAGGATGGGGTACAATTGGGGCTAATTAGAAATAAGCATAGTGACGGAGGGAGACAAGCAATGATAAAGAGTCAAAGTCTTTTAACCGAGGTCGAATCCAAGGAGCTTCTCAAGAAAGGGGGGATACCTGTTATTGAAACGAAGCTCGCTCGAAGCAAAAAGGAAGCCATTGCCATAAGCAAGGAAATGGGATTCCCTGTAGCGCTGAAAATAAGCTCCACCGACGTAGTTCACAAAAGCGATGCCGGCGGCGTTAAATTAGGACTAACCAACGCTACCCAGGTAGGCAATGCTTATAGTGAGATTGTAGCAGCCATTAAAAAAGCATACCCTAAAGCCCAAATTCAGGGTGTATCGGTGCAATCCATGGCCCCGGCAGGAGTAGAAGTTATTGTTGGCATGAGCAAGGATCCTCAATTCGGTCCTGTGCTCATGTTTGGTCTCGGTGGTGTGCTGGTAGAAGTGTTAAAGGACGTCTCTTTTAGAATAGTCCCAGTCACCGAAAGGGATGCCAAGGAAATGATTAGAGAAATAAAGGGATATCCCATACTGGAAGGGTACAGAGGCCAAAAGCCAGCCAGTATCCCTGCATTGGAAAAGCTAGTAGTCAAGGTATCCCAGTTTGTAGAGAAAAATCCCCAAATAAAGGAGCTCGACCTCAATCCCATATTCGCCTATTCAGATAAGGCCGTAGCTATTGATGCTCGGATAATCCTGGAGTGATAATAACGCGAAATTCAGGATTTCATACGAAATTCTGAATAATCTGCCAGATGCCCCAAAGCTCTGATAGCTCTGTTAGGGCTGGGGAAAGCCATCGTGCAATCCTTTGCATGGAATTCCCCCAGGGCTTCAGCGACAAAGGGCCCATAGAAATAGAACACGAAAGGCTTATGGGGATGAGACATTGCAGCTTTCTCGGCAACCTGATAATAGGTAGCTCCAACCGAAGGACCAAAGACGCCAAATATGCCTAAGACTGCGTCTACCCCAGGGTCATCGAGAATAGCTTTTACCACTGTCTCCAGGGTTTCAATTGCCGGTAACTTTCTTACCATTACCGCCGGCCCCAGATCAGCAGGATTGCCAACCCCCTGCCAGGAAGGCAATATTTCACCCAGGACACTAATAGTCTGAGGCGAAAACTTAGCTACCTCCAAACCATACTTTTGACAGGCTTCTACGCCCATAACGGCAAACCCGCCAGTGTAACTAATAATGCCTACCCTTCTTCCCTTCACGGGAGCTAATTTATAGAAGGCTCTCAGGGTATCAGTAAGTTCCTCCACATCATCCACCCTGATCACCCCAGCCTGCTTAAAAGCTGCATCCCAGATTTCATCCCCACCCGCCAAAGAGCCTGTATGCGATTGAATAGCCCGAGCAGCCAACTCGCCCCTTCCCGTCTTGAGAGCAATTATCGGCTTCCTACGAGCTACTCGGCAAGCTACTCTTAGAAATCTTGCACTATCCCTCATTCCTTCAATATGTAAACCGATAACTTTTGTCTCGGCATCCTGCTCAAGGTATTCCAAGCCCTCGCTAAAATGAATATCACTGCTGTTTCCCAAGTCAATGGCCTTGCCCATTAGCTTCAAGCCAGCAAGGCTCATGAAGAAAACCCCGGTCTGGCACATGAAACCAATGGGGTTTTTCTCCATCTGGGTCTCCATAAAGGCGGAACTGAAATTGATGTAAGCATTGGCTGTGCCTAAGGTATTAGGTCCAAGTATCCTTGTCCCCGTCCCCCTGGCAAAATCATCAATTTGTCTCTGCAGTTGCTTGCCTTCATCATCATCGGCATCGGCAAATCCCTGGGTCAATATAGTTACGGCCTTGATGCCTTTATTGACACACTCCTTAGCCAAGCCGGGAACTAAATCCCGTGGCAGATTTATCACCGCTAAATCAATATTTGCTGGCACCTCCATTACAGAGGCATAGGCTTTTAACCCCTGAATTTCGCCACCCCGTGGATGTATAGGGTAGATCTTGCCCTGGTAACCCTGCTTGATCAGGCTTGTTAGCACATCGAGAGTCCCACCACCAGTTACTGCCATCGGCGACCGTGGTACACCGAAAATAGCCACAGACTCTGGCTCTACAAACTTTTTTATCTGAGCTACTACATCCATGGCAATCTGTGCATCATACCTTAAATCTGGTTGTTTTGCCAAGTCAGGTGTTTGCTGGCCGCTATCTCCCACGACCAAAAGTCTGATAAACTTGAATTTCACCAGACGAATTGAGGTTCCTGAGGGTTAACTTTGTTTAAGGAAAAGCTTAAGGAGTTCGAGCCTATCTTTTACCCCAAATCTGTTGCGGTCGTCGGGGCATCGAGTAACACAAAAAAAGCCGGCTCTGGATGGGTCAGGGCTTTGATTTCCGCTGGCTTCCCAGGACCTATTTACCCTGTTGGCTCCAGTGGAGGCAGAATTGCAGGCCTTGAGATTTTCCCTAAGCTCAGGCTAGTCCCCGGAGAAATAGATTATGCCATCGTAGCCATTCCCCGGCAATCTGTGTTGGACCTTCTCGATGATTGCGCGGTCAAAAAAGTCAAAGCTGTCCAATTTTTTACCGCTGGATTCAGCGAGATGGGCAAGCCAGAGGGATACAAGTTAGAGAAACAAATGCTGGAGAAAGCACGACAAGGAGGCATTCGCATAGTTGGTCCCAACTGCATCGGCGTATATTGTCCAGAACACAAAATGCCTTCACCCCTAGGAAAAATTGGCAAAAGCGGTCCTGTGGGCTTCGTCTCTCAAAGCGGCGGCATCGCTGCCAAATTAATGGAAATCGGGATAGCCCACCATATCAACTACAGCAAGGGAGTTAGCTTTGGCAACGGCATTGACTTGGATGCCAGCGATTTTCTGCAATATCTAGCTGCTGACCCCAAAACTACAGTCATCGGTGCTTACCTTGAAGGAACGAGGGATGGAAGTCGTCTGTTCAACACCATAAAAGCAGTAGCTAAGGCTAAGCCGCTAGTTGTCTGGAAAGGGGGGAGAACAGAGGTTGGCGCTCAGGCTGCCATGTCTCACACCGGCTCTTTAGCCAGTTCAGCAACTATTTGGTCAGCGATGTTGAGGCAAGCTGGTGCTATAGAAGTGCACAGTCTAGAGGAATTAACCGACACTCTACTTATCTTCCCACAGATTCGTTGCTGGCAAGGTATCGGCACAGCCATTATCGGGGGCCTGGCTGACGGGGGTGGTGGTATCTCAGTATCCGCTGGCGATGCTTGTGTCGAGAATGGGCTTGAAGTTCCACCTCTCTCCCTTGAGACAAAGCAAGAATTGACCAGACTCTTAGGAGAAGCAGGTAGCATTTTTCGTAATCCGGTAGATGTAAGCCAGGCACAACCCCGAGGTTTAGCAACTCTATTCAAAGCCATAGATTTAGTAGCAAGGGACCGTGTTGCCAACATCGTCTTAATTCAGGAGGATATAGATATCCTCTTGCCAATTTACTCCTGGAAAGGGCTGGAGGAAATAAACGAATTCTTCATAGAACTCGAAAGCAAGCAAAATAAACCCATAATAGTTGTCTTGCCAACTGGATCTGCTGAGCCAGAACGATTGCAGATAGAGCAAAAGCTCCTGGCAGCTTCCATCCCAGTCTTTGCTTCCATGGAATGTGCAGCTAAGGCTATTTCTAGGTTCAACCAATATTCCTGCTGGCAGGAGGCTAAGGTCAGCCACAAAAGAGCTGCGACTCTGCCCAAACCTGGCAAAATTCCGCAATAAGAATCTTGAAGCTGAACCATGATGCAAAAGCGCGATACAGAAAAAATCGACCTCGAATGGAATGACGATGATGTAGTGCCTCACGTAGTCTACCCTGACCTGGAATTCTTGTTCCAGCAAATGCTACATCTAACCCTGGAAGAAGTAGCCCCAAGCAGTGGTGAGCTAATATTGGATGTCGGCTGCGGCAAGGCTGTTGATGGGGCACAGCTATCGGAAAAGGGAGCGAGGGTTATCGGGCTTGAACCATCTACCGTGATGATGGTCCGGGCCAAAGAGTATCTCAGTGAAAACAATGCTGAAGTAGCTTTAGCCCAGGGAATAGGGGAGAAGCTGCCTTTTAAGCCGCACTCCTTCGACAAAGCTATGTGTAAGGGGGCGTTAGACCATTTTTTCTCGCCCAGCAAAACAATGGAGGAGATTGCCCGTGTGCTCAAACCTGAAGGCGAGATGATAATTGCTATAGCTAATTTTGAAAGCCTGGGTTTTCGCGTGGGGAAGAGGCTATACCCGGTCACAAAGTTCCTTTCCCCCTCTCTATATGGGCAAAGGAAGCCCTGGGAGCCACCACCAGACCATCAATATAAATTTGATTATCCATTCCTAAGCAGCTTGGTAAAGCAGCATTTTGAAATTAAGAAAACGAAGGGAATATCCCTGCTCTTTGGGCTCCCCCTGTGGGGTAGTTTGCTATCCATGCTTCCCCATTCTGTTTCCCATGCTATTCTGAATATATTAGATAAATTAGCCCGACCTTTTCCCTTCCTGGCAGACGTTATCTTGATGAAATGCACTCCAATTTATAATCCTAAATGACCCTGCTCTCGGAAAGTAACTCTTTACAGTGGGTGCCGCAACAAACTATAATTGGCTGCATGTCCTCCCTAAGACAAATCAAATTATCCGCCACTATAGCCAAGATATCCCGGTTGCTAACTCTACAGGGAAGGCACGGCTACATCGTTGGTGGCTTCATCCGCGATTTGCTTTTGGCAAGGAAGACAAATGACATCGATATTGCTGTAAGCGGTCCTGCCATAACCATAGCTCGCGAAGTAGCTAGAGAAATAGGAGGCAAATTTGTGCCCCTTGATGAGGTCAACGAAATAGCAAGGGTAGTGGTGATTGAAGATGCGCAGCAAAAGCAAGAATTTCAGGAGGCAGAGTGGCATTTTGATTTTTCTTCTTTTCCCGGAGACATTGAAGCTGATCTTGCCCGCCGCGATTTCACCATAAATGCCATGGCCATAGAACTCAGCCAATTTGTCGCCGCCGGCAAAGCGAATAAGGGTTCCCAAAAATTGGCAACTTTTTGGGCTGAAAAACAGTCTCAACTAAAGCTTGTCGACCCCTTTTATGGTGAGGAGGATTTGAGAAACAAGATAGTGCGGGGGGTAAGCGAGCAAATATTTGAAGATGATGCCGCCAGGCTGCTGCGGGCAGTGAGATTGGCTGCCGAGCTTGACTTCACTATAGAGCCGGAGACAGAATCTTTAATTCGCCACTATTCCCAGGATATCACTGAAGTCTCAGGGGAGAGGATAAGAGAAGAGTTGCTTCACTTGCTCACTTTGCCCCAAGCTGCTTACCATCTGAGGTACTTGGACAAGCTAGGCTTGCTTCTGGCCCTGATCCCCGAGCTAGCGGAGAGCAAGGGAGTGGAACAACCAACGGTGCACTTCTGGGATGTCTTCGACCATTCTCTGCAGACCGTAGCTACGATAGAATTCTTAATGAGAGAAGGTGATTGGGAGTATGGCAATGAAGGCATGTTGACTACTGCTCCTTGGTCCGACATGATAGATAGACACCTGTCCCAGGAGATTTCCAGCGGAAGTAACCGCAAGGTCCTGCTCAAGTTAGCTGCTCTATTCCACGATATTGCCAAACCAATGACAAAGTCTATCGATGATACGGGTAGAGCCAGGTTTTTAGGGCATACTAAACAAGGAGCAGCTATGACTGCAAACATTTTGGAAAGGTTGCGATTTAGCAATCGCGAAATAAGACTGGTGGAAAGCCTTGTCTATCATCACCTCCGTCCAGCTCAGATGGCGAATGAGGAATTGCCTTCCCAACGGGCAATTTATCGCTACTTTAGGGATACAGACGACGCCGGCATTGATATTCTACTTCTAGCTTTAGCCGATTATCTGGCCAGTCGCGGGCCGCTCGCGTCTATGGAGGAATGGAAAAGGCATTGCCAAGTAATCAACCACATACTGGCGGAGCATGACAAGCAGCAAACCAAAATCCTGCCTGTGAAACTTATTGATGGCCATGACTTAATGGATATCTTTGGCTTAACTCCAGGACCATTGGTTGGCGAACTTCTTGCCACAGTCAACGAATCTCATGCCAGCGGCGAGTTAAGCACCAGAGAGGAGGCGTTAGCCTTGGTTCGAAGGGAGCTGTCAGCTACGAGCAAGCAACAAACAGGAGTCCTGCAAAATTCGCAGAATTCTAGGGTGAAACGCAATCTCTCTAACGGAAAGGTAGATTAAATTGAGTAGAAACATTTATTTACTGATTTTCATCCTTGCTCTGTTCGGCTTCGCTCTCTGGTCTGTAGTCCCACTAGATAGGAATGTATTCGGCAGGCAAGGGCTAAGGCTGGGACTTGACCTCCAAGGCGGCAGCTACCTGGTTTACGAGGCTGATGTCACTGCTATCGACACTGCCAACAGGGACGAGATTATGGAGGGTGTTAAGGGAGTTATAGAAAGGCGCATAAATGCTTTGGGCATCGCTGAGCCCATCGTCGCAGTGCAGAAACAAGAAGGGGAATACAGCATTGCCATCCAACTGCCTGGCATCGCTGACATCGAGAGGGCCAAGGAGATGGTTGGACGTGTCTCCCTGCTCGAATTTAGAGAGCAGGATGAGGAAGGGAATTGGATTCCTACTACAGGCACGGCGGATGGTGAAGAATTAGTCCTTAGCAGCAAATATTTCAAAGAAAATACCTATATTGATGTAGACCAATTTGGCAGACCGTTATTGATATTTGAGTGGGACGAAACCGGACAGGAGCTTTCCCAACAGATAACCGGGCGCCTTATAGGAGAACAGCTAGGTATCTATCTGGGCGATGAACCACTTCGGGGCGAAGATGGTCATGCCATCGCTCCAGTGGTTCGGGAGACAATAAGGGACAGGGGGCAAATTGAAGGACTAAGCCTTGTTGATGCCGAGGAATTATCCCGGTTGCTCAACGCTGGGCGTATCCCAGTCCCACTGGGGCGGTGGGTAGAGGGGGAGCCCAAAGTATTTGAACCTGAGATTCCTCTCTACGAAAGGACTGTGGATGCTACTTTAGGAGCAGACTCCATCGAGAAGAGCATACTCGCGGCAGGGATTGGCATAGCGCTGTTGTTGCTATTTATGCTTCTTTACTATCGCTTGCCTGGCTTGGTGGCTTGCCTTACTTTAGGGATGTATGGCGTCGTGCTTTTAGCTATTTTCAAACTCGTGCCTGTGACCCTAACTTTGCCTGGTGTTGCCGGCTTTATCCTATCGGTGGGCATGGCTGTGGATGCCAACGTCCTTATCTTTGAACGCACCAAGGAGGAATTGCGAGGAGGGCGCAGCTTAGGTGCTGCCGTTGAGACTGGGTTTAATCGCGCCTGGACAGCCATCAGAGACAGCAACATAACTACCTTTATTGCCTGCATCATCCTTTTCTGGCTTGGCGGCACGCTTGGTGCTTTTATGGTCAGGGGCTTTGCCCTAACCCTGTTTATTGGTGTAGCCTTATCCATGTTCACCGCCATCGTTATCACCAGAACCTTTCTCCGCCTTCTTATAGGCAGCCAAGTGGTCACCAATATGGCAGCTTATGGAGTTAAGAGATGATAGACTTCATTGGTAAGAAGCAGTGGTTTTTCCGTATTTCAGCGATACTTATTGTTGTTGGAATAATTTCCCTGGCCGTTTTCGGGATAAAGCCAGGAACCGATTTTGCCGGTGGTACATCTATGACTCTTCAATTCAGCCCACCTGTCGAACAAAGCCAGCTACGAGAGGAGATGGCCAAGCTGGGATATGATAAGGCAACCATTCAAAACGCCGGTGGGGGCAATTTCATCATCCACGTTAGTGAAATAACCTCAGGAAAGGCAAGAGAGCTAGCAGAGACACTCGGGACAGAATTGGATTCCCAGGCCAGAATAACCGATTACTATTTAGCCTCACCGAGAGTAGGTGCCGAAACAGCACGTAATGCCGGCATCGCTGTAATAATAGCTGCTGTTGCTATGCTGTTTTACATCGTCTGGGCATTTCGCCGCATGCCCAAGCCTTTTCGCTGGGGCACCTGTGCTATCATCGCCCTTGTCCACGATGTGTTCATAATAGTGGGCATCTTCTCCCTCCTGGGTTGGCTTGCTGGAGTTGAGATCGATGCTATGTTTATCACCGGACTGCTTGCAGTTGTGGGTTACAGCATCAATAACACTGTGGTTATCTTCGACCGCATTCGGGAAAATGTATCAAAGCATATTAGCCCCGACTTTGCCGAGACAGTAAACAATAGCCTCGTAGAAACGCTGGGGAGGTGTGCCAATACTGCCCTGACTACCCTTTTCGTCCTCCTGGCGCTGTTCCTTTTTGGCGGAGCTACCATACACTATTTTGTCCTGGTGTTGCTCCTCGGCGTTATCATTGGCACCTACAGCTCTATCTGCATCTCCAGCCAGCTTCTGGTGGTTTGGGAAAAGAGGGAGTGGCGAGCAATCCTGCCCTTTGCTAAGAGAACTGCATAATAGTTGTAAGCTATCAGCTAATATGGTGTATTCTCTTTATTTCCTCAATATGCTCGTCAAATCCCGCGGGCTTTCCTGCTGCTGCTGCTTCCCCTATCGGGTCATCTATCTCTTGGCCATCCAAAAGGACATCGAAGGCAGCTTTTACAGAAGAAGCAACTACCCGAAGGTTATAACCACCTTCTAGAGTAAAAACAAGGCGCCCCTGGCACAGTTCGGCGGCCAATTTCTTCAATATCATTACCATTTGAGCAAAACCTGTAATGCTTACTCGCATCATAGCTAGCTGGTCAGCCCAGTGAGGATCGAAGCCAGCAGAAACCAGGATAAGCTGTGGCCGGAATCTCTGGGCCGCCGGGACCAAGACTTCGTTGAAAGCCCTCAAGTATTCCTCATCTCCCCAGCCAGCGGCCATAGGGAAGTTAACCGTAGTTCCTTCTCCTTCACCAGTCCCAGTTTCTTCCGTCCGTCCTGTCCCAGGATAAAAGGGATACTCATGGGTGGAGAAGTAAAGGACTTGGGGGTCAGCATAAAAAGCATCCTGAGTCCCATTGCCATGATGGACATCAAAATCAGCGATAAGAACACGGTCGAGATTGAACTTACTTAGGGCGAATTTGGCGGCAATAGCCACATTGTTGAAGATGCAGAAGCCCATTGCTCGATCATGAGTGGCATGGTGCCCTGGTGGTCTGACTAAAGCAAAGGCGCTATCCACCTCTCTCTTCATCGCTGCTTCTACAGCGGTAAGGAGCCCACCGGCAGCATACAAGGCCACTTCGTAAGACTTTGGACACATTACGGTATCAGGATCAAGCCAACCGCCACCCCTTTCAGCCTTGTTCTTAACCGAGGAGATATACTCTGGCGTATGTGCCATCTCCAACTCTTCCATTGAGGCAGGACGCGGAGAAAGCATAGTAAGCTTCTCTTTAACCCCAGTTTCCTCCAGATAAGACATCGTGGCCACTAGCCTCTGGGAATTCTCCACATGGTCACCAGTATCATGTTCCAAATAGATTGAGTCATAAACCAGGCCTGCTTTCATACTCGCATCATATCAAAAGTGCTCGGGTAAGAACAATTATGGCTTCACAAAAACCCGTTACACTTGACAAGGTCCATCTTCACTCCCATAATAAGACTGGGGCGGTTAGCTCAGTGGTTAGAGCGCTTGCTTCACACGCAAGAAGTCACTGGTTCAAATCCAGTACCGCCCACCATGTCATCTGTTTCAAATGAAGGATGATTCACTCTGAAGACGCTGCCG
>Ga0114922_10003114_pt1 | contig 15487 bp, 17 predicted proteins | sample AartaG_FD_100975 | JGI IMG/M metagenome (GOLD analysis project Ga0114922, IMG submission 100975) | Deep subsurface microbial communities from Aarhus Bay to uncover new lineages of life (NeLLi) - Aarhus_00045 metaG | ecosystem: Environmental > Aquatic > Marine > Oceanic > Sediment | place...
ACCCATTCAAGCTCAAACACCAAATTGACAGACAACTGAAGGCGATCTTCAAACTGGTCTCGGTAACCTCTAATGTGAGGAAACGTATCTGACCAAGTCAAAACCTTCGGTAACATCTTTCAATGAGGCAACGCGGGTTTACCGGTATGAATGAAGCCAATCGTGGGAGCGTACCCAGCCGCCAGGACAGCCGCCTCAGTGATCCCATAGAGACAGGAAGTGGCTGCGCTGAGACAGCGATTCGGTAAGTCGGCTGACTTCCAGTCTCCGGGATCATAGCAAGGTTGCATCCAGGTCACTCTGTGCCGCTTGGCCAAGAGCTCGTACATCTTGCGGACCCGAGCACCCTCCATAAGCGGTGGTCCCACTGCCCGCAGCCTTCCTCCCTTCGAAAACCGATAGCGTTGAATGACCATCTTCAGTGACCGCCAGGATGCGGTTGGGAATGAACCGGCGGTGCAATTCGCCGATCATATTCTCCCGATCGGGGCCGTTGCCGACAACCACGATCTCGATCTTGTCAGATAAATGGTAGTCCAGCGCCAGTATACCCGATGTCATAGCGGAGGGATTAGCGGCGATTTGACCGGACAAAGCTGCAAGTGCCCTTTCAGCTGCCTGCAGGTAGGTCTTCCGTTCGGTGAGGCGATTGAGCTTAAGCAGATTATCGATCATGACTGAGCCGGGAGCCGGAGTAGCTCCGTCACGTTCGTCCTTCGGCCTCAGTATCAGATCATCCTGACCAGCGGGCCTTAAATAAAACGTGCCGTCTTCGTCGAGAAACAGAGCGACGGCAGTGTCGGCGAGGTTTGAGGCGAGCGTCAGCCACCTTTCGCCTTGAGCTGACAGGTCTGACTGGTACAAGTCAATAAGTCCCCTTGTATAATAGGCATAATCTTCCAGGAACTGACCATTTGAGTGTTTTCCCTCCCGATACGAGTGCGTTAGTTTGCCATCCCGCCACAGTTTTTCGGAAACGAAAGTGGCGTTGCGGATAGCCGCGTCATGATATCGTTTGTCGCCTGTTGCCTGATATCCATGACACAGCGCTGTCAGCGCCAATCCGTTCCAGGATGTCAGAATCTTGTCGTCCGCCAGAAGTTGGATTCGTCTTGCGCGGTGTTCGAAGAGTTTCGCGCGCGATCTCTTCAGGTACTTCTTGAACTCATCCGGGTTACCTTGTTCTCCGATCCCTTTCGGAAGGTCGGTGATGTGAAGGATATTGTGTCCTTCGAAATTCCCTCCAGCAGTCACATTATAGCAACTAAGAAATGGTTCAGCGTGATCCGGTCCGAGGATGGACTCAATCTCTGTCTTGGACCAGACATAGAATTTGCCTTCCTCACCTTCGCTATCGGCGTCGAGAGCGGAGTAAAAGCCGCCGTTCGGATTGGACATCTCGCGGAGCATCCAGTCAAGCGTCTCACGAACGATTCTGAGGTATTCCTCGTTGTGTGTTAGCTGCCAGACCTCAACGAATACGGGCACCAGTAGTCCGTTGTCGTAGAGCATCTTCTCGAAAAGGGGGGACCAACCATTGGCGGTCGGTGCTGTATCTGGCGAAACCACCGCCCAGATGATCGTAAATACCACCTCTGGCCATTGCAGTTAATGCCTTCTCAGCAGCAACAAGGTAGCTGCTGTCGCCCGTAGACTGGAAGTGCCGTAGAAACAGTGACAACTCCAGGGCATGCGGAAACTTCGGTTGGCTGCCAAATCCGCCGTTGACATGATCGAAGTTTCGCATCAAGTCTGAAGCGGCTCGAGCCATGTGGTCTCGAGACAACTCGGTATTGGCACTGTCCGCACAAAAACGCTTAACCATCTTGTCGCAGAGATACTCAGACGATCGGATAATCGCCTGCTTGTCCAGCAGATAACTGCCGGCGATCTCCCCGATCACCTTCATGAACGAAGGACGACCGTAGCCGTCGACCGGTGGGAAGTATGTTCCTGCAAAGAACGGCTTGAGATCAGGAGTGAGGAAGACCGACATAGGCCAGCCCCCAGAACCAGTCACGGCCGTTGTGAACGCCATGTATATGTGATCCAGATCCGGTCGTTGTTCGCGATCGACCTTTATGCTGACAAAGTGTTCGTTGAGTATTGCCGCTACATCTTCATTCTCAAAGGCCTCTCGCTCCATGACGTGGCACCAATGGCAGGCGGAATAGCCGATTGAGAGGAAGATGGGCTTGTCCTCAGCCTTAGCTCTGTTTAGAGCCTTCTCACCCCACGGATACCAGTCGACCGGGTTATGGGCATGAGACAGCAGGTAGGGCGAACTCTCACCGATCAAGTGATTGGTGAACCTGTGCTCAACGGCCCGATTGGTTTTCATAAGTTTGTCTTTAGATGCAGCGCAGGCGACAGAATTAAGAAAGATAGTAAACTGTAGCGTTTTATGTAGAGTTGTCATAACTCGTCAGATGATCCATATATGCAGGAGCTAATGTGAATCGTATTACATACGTGCTGCCGGACCTTCTTGGCAGCACGCCTGTTATACCTTCCGACGAGGTGACACTATCATGTCAGAGGAGTCCAATCTCTACATCTTGCCCTTATCCTTGAAAGGACAGCCGTCCATTGCCTCGCAGTGATTGCACCACCCCATCTTCTTCCCGTTAACAGTGAACGTCTCAACATCCAGCATATTGGCGTTGTCGTGGTAAACACCGGTTATCCGGATATCCTTATTGTGGTACTTCTCACCGTTGATCAGGTCCTTGGAGAAGTCGTTTTCGAGAAAGCTGATGTATTTCCCGTCCTCAGTCTTGATTACGTGCTTGTGCCCGTAAACCGAGCAGGCAGCGCGAGCACCTTCAGCCTTCTTGAGGTCACAGCCTAGGCAGACAAGTTTGCCTTCGAAAGACGTATGTTTGTCTTTCGGTTCAGTGGCATCACTGTCGGTCTGGGCTATTGCAGCAGTTACCAACATGGCAACCAGGATGAAACTCAGAATTGTCTTCATGATGATTCTCCTTCTTGGTTTCTTCAATTGCCTTTCATACATACTTAACGGATAACATACGACAGCACTTTGTAGTTCCCGACACAATAGAGTATATTGGTCTCAATTCGCTCGTGGTTGATTTTGTCAATAACCCATGATATTGCGGCCCCCACTCACGATGACCAATTACCTACCAATGATATTAGCTTCGCTGGAATTTTGAAAAAGGAACCAATTTAGCGGCATCGGCGGTGGCCACAAGTTGTTTGTCACTCAATACGAACCCGGCCGGATTGAGCTATCCGACCGGGTTTGAACCACTTCAGTATCTTTCCTCCGTGATCACTGTCTTGCCCTTGAAGACCCTGTAGATGTAGCTGGTGTAGAGAATCACAATCGGCATACCGATAAGGGCAATCACCAGCATCGTCATCAGAGTACGAGGGGTTGAGGAGGCATTGTAAGCTGTCAGGCTGTATGTTGGGTCGATACTTGACGGCACAATCGATGGATACATGCTGATAGCGGCAATACCAATAGCAGAGACGATTGAAACCGACGAGGATAGAAAGGCTCGGAAAAAACACTGCGCCTTCAGAGCCATAGGCAGGTAGGCGGCCGATACCAGCAGCGTCAGCAGGAACACCCATAACAGAGGTTTGGTGAAAATGTCCTCCATCAGATGTGGGGCCTCAAAGATTGTATATAAGGTTACCAGCAGGTAAACCACAATGAAAGCGACCCAGGCGCCAGACGCCCAGCGGCTCATGCGGCTCCGCAGTTCACCATCGGTTTTCAGAGTCATGTACAGGGCTCCGTGCATCACGAACATCATGAGGCTCAGCACTCCCATCAGGATGGAGTAAGGATTTAGCAATCCTGCAAACGAGCCCGCGTAAAGGCCGTTGGCATCGATGGGTACACCCCGAAGGATATTACCAACAGCAACTCCAAAGAGTATGGATGGAAGCAGACTGCCTAAACCAAAGGACCAGTCCCACAGGCGCTGCCAGCCCGGTGACTCGATTTTGCCCCGGAACTCAAGTGAAACAGCGCGGAAGATCAAAGCAGCCAGGACCAGCATCAGGGCTATGTAGAAGCCGCTGAAAACGGTCGCGTAGACGGGTGGAAACGCGGCAAACAAAGCTCCCCCCGCAGTCAGTAGCCAGACCTCGTTACCGTCCCATACTGGTCCCACTGCATTTAGGTTGATGCGACGTTCAGTATTGCCGCGTGCGAACAAGTGCAACACACCCACACCCAGGTCGAAACCGTCAAGAATAGCATAGCCGGTGATGAGAAGCCCGATCAGGGCAAACCAGGTAGTATTCAGATCAATCATGCCACCACCTCCGTAGTAACTTCAGGTTCAGGGCCATGTTTGACCTCGCGGACGAAAAGAAACACATACAGTGCTCCGAGGAAAAGGTAGATCAGTCCGAACAGGATCAATGAGAACAGTATCTCACCCGCCGTCACGGTTATCGAAGCGGCGTCGGCCGTCTTCAAGACTCGATACACCACCCATGGCTGGCGACCGACCTCGGTGGCTATCCAGCCGAGTTGACAGGCTATGATCGGCAGTGGGATCGAGAACACCAGCAATTTGAGGTACAACCTTTGATCCCAGAGTCGTTTTCGGTAGAGCAAGAGAACGCCGAGCAACATGGTGCCGATGAAGTACATACCAAGTCCCACCATGCTGTGAAATGACACAAAGGTGAGGAAGAATGGTGGAGTTTCGTTGGGCGGGAAGTCATTGAGACCCTTAACGTAGGCCTCTGTGTTGCCATGGGCCAACCAACTCAGTGCGCCGGGAACCGCTATAGTCGCGGTCAGTTCGGGCGGATTGTCCGACGGTATACCGAACAATACCATGGGAGCATTTGTCTGGCCCTCAATGAGTCCCTCAAACGCTGCTAGTTTCTCCGGCTGGGTCTGTGCCACCTGAATGGCATGCTCATGACCGAAAGGAAAAAGCTCCAACAGAGACACCACCAATCCAAATATCAGTGATAGCCTGAGGGCTTTGCGGGCGACAAGGTTCTCCCGGTTTTTCAGCAGCAGGTAAGCAGCCACACCGGCCATGGCAAAAGCCCCGGTTATCAGGGCTGCATCGACCGTGTGGTAGAAGCGAATCATGGTTGACGGGTTGAACACCGCATCGGAGAAACTGAGAAGCTCCGCACGACCGTTCTGAATAATGTAGCCCGCGGGTGTCTGTTGCCAGGAATTAGCAACCAGAATCCAGAAGGCAGAGATCGTGGAACCGACCGCAACCATGAGGATTGAGAACCAGTGTATGCCCCTGGACACGCGATTCCTGCCGAACAGGTAGAGACCCAGGAAGGCTGATTCCAGAAAGAATGCGAAAATGCCTTCCGCCGCCAAAGGGGCGCCGAAAATGTCGCCGACGAACTTCGAGTATTCCGCCCAGTTGGTACCGAACTGGAATTCCATCACTATGCCGGTTGCCACACCGACCACGAAGGTCAGGGCAAGCAGCTTTCCAAAGAACTTGCCCATTCGCAAATATGTGTCGTCATCTCGTCTCCAGCCCAGGCCTTCGACAATGACCAACAACCAGGCCAAGCCGATTGACAGGGGGGGGAAGATGAAATGAAACCCGATTGTTAACGCGAATTGTAATCGCGCCAATAGTACAGGGTCAAGATCCATAATACCTCCTGATCGTATCCGCATACTCCATATTATCTTAGCACCAACCGTCGTTTCTCTCTATGCGTCCCGATATCATCCGAGCACCACAGCCAGTGTTATCTTCACGGCGAATCCGATTATCGCACCTCAGGTGGCGGAGTGCGAATGTCCACTCGTCTGCGATTCCGGTACGAGTTCCTCGACCACCACGAGAATCATGGCTCCGGCGGTGAAGGCGAGTGCGGAGGGCAGAATCGGGCGCGCCATGAGCACCAGGACTGCATATTGTTGCGGGGTGAAGTCGGGCAGTTCCCAGCCCTGATGTACTATTCGGAGTATTATCAGTTCAGGGGTGACCTCGATCTTCCGGCTCACGATAGCGTTCGGTTGTTCAGTTTTCATTTCAAACCAGTCACCGTTACTGACCGGTCGGTGTCAGACCGGCAGTCAGTAAGAACCCCGTCTTCGACTTTACTCCTCAGGTGAAAACTCATCCTTGCCCACACCGCACTCAGGGCAAATGAAATCATCCGGAAGGTCTTCAAAAGGAGTACCGGGTTCGATTCCCTCTTCCGGCAAACCCTGCTCCGGATCATAAATCCAACCGCATACGTCACAGACGTACTTTTTCATTTTGCATTCCCCTTCACCTGGTACCGGTCAACGGATACAATCCCGACCATCTCGGTTATCTTCACTCAGTCATTTCCTTTGCTTTCTCCGCCAGCATTTTCCCGGCGCTGCGGCACTCATCGAGTATGTCCGCGGTAGGCCTGTATTTGGACTTGAGCGGATCGCGCAGCATTTCCCACTTCATAGACTCAATGAATTCGTTGACTGCTTCCGGGCGTCCGCGTCCCCAACCGAAGGAGCCGAAGGCAAATCCGGCCTTGCCCAGGGGTTTCAAACCCTTAAGGTATGTCAGTACTGCCGCTGCCATAGGCATCATGCCGTTGTTCAACGTCGACGAACCAAAAGCGATGGTGGCAGCTTCGAGCGACTCAGTCGCTATCCGAGTAAGATTGGAGCTACGAACGTGAATGAGCTGTGTCTCTACGTCGTCCAGCGAGGCGCCTTCAAGGATGGCGCGTGCCATCTCTCCGGTACTGTCCCACATCGTGTCGTAAATCACCAGGACCTTCCGCTTCGGCCGGTGTGCAGCCCAGTTCCCATAAGCATCCAGCAGCTCCTTGATATTATTGCGCCAGATCAAACCGTGGCTGGGCGCAATCACTTCGATATCAAGCGTCTGCATCTGCTGTAGTACTCTTGCGACCTGTTTGCCGTAAGGCATCATGATGTTGGCGTAGTATGTTGCCACCTCGTTCATAACGGTCTCCAACGAGATCTCGTCAACAAACCGTTGAGAGGAGGCACAGTGCTGGCCGAAGGCATCCATGGAAAACAGCAGCTTCGCTTCCGGAATGTAGGTGAACATTGATTCCGGCCAGTGTACCATCGGCGTCTCAATGAAGTGGAGGGTTCGATCTCCCAAAGATACGGTGTCGCCTGTCCTGACGACCTGAAACTTCCAGCCGGACGTGTCGTAATATCTGGATAATGTATCCTTGCACTTCTGATCGCACAAGAGTGTTGCGCCGGGCGTTGCTGCCATGATCTCAGGAAGAGCACCGGCATGATCCGGTTCAGCGTGGTTGCAAACGACGTAGTCGATACTATTCAATGGTGTCAGGGCTGAGACGTTCTGAAGCAGGTGATGTCCGTAGGGGGCTTTGACGGTGTCAATCAGTGCCGTCTTTTCGTCCCGGATAAGATATGCATTGTACGTTGTACCGCGCTCGGCGGTATAACCGTGGAAGTCGCGGACTGTCCAGTCTACATACCCGACCCAGTCAACCTTATCTCGGAGTGTTGTATTCATAAGCATCCTTTAAAATCGGCACCCCGAACAGGGACGCCTTGAGTACAGGTCCTATACCGGGTGTCCCTAAGTGACGTTCCACCCATCAGGTGCTATTATCACTGAGAGCGCCCCTGCAGCCAGGAAGCCGAACAGCAGGTCAAGCTCCATCCGGCCGAAGACCAGCGAGTTCTCCACGCCAACTATCTCAAGCATCTTCAGCAGCTTAGTAATCCTCGAGATGGCTCCACTCGGCATCCTCAAGCCACTGCTTCGGACGATCGAGGAATTGAATCACATTCTCCAGAGTGACCCAGTGTTTGTGCTCTTCGTCAGCAATGCGGTTGAGGATCAACATCTGGGTCTCGTTGTCAACCTCGCCGGCCTTTTGGCGATAGAAATCTTCCGACTTCTTCTCGATTTCCTGAGCCTGTTCCCAAAGATTCTTGGCGTCAGCCTTAAACGAGAACCCTTTGCCTTCAGCCTTAAACGATTCAAAAACATTTTTCACCGTGGCTAAGATAGTGGTTTTTTCAGCTTCCCCATATTCTGCGGTGTGACCGTCCCTGATCGCCTTGAATATGTTATAGTGCTTCAACTCATCCTCAGCCAGTTCCACCAGGACTCTTTTCAGTTCAGGAACGTTGGTTTGTTCGGCGTGTTTTAGATAGAACTCCCGACCGTCTTCTTCCATTTTCATTGCATACTCGAAGATATTCATAGTCTCCTCCACGTGTTTGTTAAGCTCTTTTAGGAGCGTCTGTTTTGTGACAACCGTTCTGCTTGTACCTTACTTTAAGATTGACGGTTTCCTCTAATCGCTCAGCGAAGGCGGTGACGGGACACCATAGATTGCCGGGGCCACCTCCTCCCACGAATGGGTTTAGTCCGCAGTGGCCTTGACTCTTTCTTCCTGGGACATGGCCGCAAGGCGCTCCACTACTTTCATATCCAGCTTGAGTCCTTCAGCCACACGCTGGCCATACTCTTCATCAGCCTTGTGGAACAGGGCTGTCTGGCGAAGTTGGAAACGCTTCTGGGCGCCGCTCAGGTGTGTCACGATGTTGCCGATTAGGTGGTCGCGATCTGTCTCGCTCATGACTTTTCGGTACAGCTCCCCGGCCTGTACGAAGTCATCATTAGGATGGTTATACGTGTAACGTCCAGCTTCTCCGGAAACCACGAATTCGGGTTCTTCTGCTTTGGGATCCGGTCTCGGTCCACCAAGAGTGTTTGGATAGTAGTTGGGACCATCACCGGCGTTGTCGTCGGTACGCATGAAACCGTCCCGCTGGTAACTGTTTTCTGGGGCATTTTTTGGAGAATTGACGGGGATTAAGTGATAGTTCGGTCCCAGGCGGTGGCGATGTGTATCGTGATAGCTGAATAGGCGCCCCTGCAGCATCTTGTCCGGGGAAGGCGCGATCCCGGGAACCAGATTCCCCGGGGAGAAGGCGGATTGCTCCACCTCGGCGAAATAGTTCTCAGGGTTGCGGTCGAGAACCATTCGTCCCACCGGGATGAGAGGATAGTCACCGTGCGGCCAGACCTTAGTGATGTCGAAGATGTCAAACCGATAATCCGCGGCTTCCTCAGGAGGCATGATCTGTACAGATACTTTCCAAGCCGGGGAATCACCATTCTTGATTGACCGGTACAGGTCCCGGGTGGCATGGTCGGCATCCTCGCCAGCCAGGCGACGTGCCTCTTCACGTGTCAGGTTCTGAACTCCTTGTTCTGTCTTGAAGTGGATTTTCACCCAGAAGTACTGACCCTTATCGTTGTACCACTTAAAAGTATGTCCACTATAGCCGTTCATATAACGGTAGGACTTGGGCGTTCCGCGGTCGGAGAATAGGATAGTGACCTGATGGATGGATTCAGGCGTCAGGGAGAAGAAATCCCAGAACATATCAGGATCCTTACAATTGGTCGCTGGGTGCCGTTTTTGGGTATGGATGAAATCGGGGAATTTCAGCGGATCCCGAATGAAGAAGACCGGAGTGTTATTGCCCACAAAATCGTAGTTTCCCTCCTCCGTATAGAATTTTACAGCGAATCCACGTGGGTCCCGTTCGGAGTCGGCAGACCCCTTCTCACCGCCAACAGTAGAGAAGCGGACAAAGACCTCTGTTTTCTTACCCGCCTTGGAAAGAAACTTGGCCTTTGTATACTTGGTCACATCGTGGGTAACTTCAAAGAAGCCATATGCCCCCGCTCCTTTGGCGTGTACCACGCGTTCTGGAATTCGCTCGCGGTCGAAATGCGCCAGCTTATCAAGGAGGTGAATATCCTGCATCAAAGCTGGCCCGCGGTTGCCGGCGGTCATCGTATTCATGTCATTACCTACCGGTTTACCATGGCTTGTGGTGAGCGTCTCTTTCTTCTTAGCCATTTCAAAACTCCTTTCTTAGAGAGTATCCCGTTATAATAGCTATTCCTGTATGGGCAGGAATGCCCGACGCATCAGGCGGTACCTACCAGTTCTCCGCAAGCAATTCAAAGTGGGCTTGCGGGTGAGCGCAGGCCGGGCAGGTCTCGGGAGCTTCATCACCTTCATGCAAGTATCCACAGTTGCGGCATCTCCAGACGACTTTCTTGCCCTTCTTGAAAACTGTGCCGGCCTCCATATTCTTCAGCAGGCCAAGGTAACGCTTCTCGTGCTGCTTCTCCGCAACAGCGATGGCTTCGAAGGTCTTGGCGATATCTTCGAAGCCTTCTTTGCGGGCAACCCTGGCGAATTCGGGGTACATGCTCTCCCATTCGTAATGCTCACCGGCCGCTGCCGCCTTCAGATTCTCGGCCGTGCTGCCTATCACACCGGCTGGAAATGCAGCTTGGATCTCCACCTCTCCACCTTCGAGAAACTTGAATAACCTCTTGGCGTGTTCCTTTTCCTGATTGGCAGTTTCCTCAAAGATGTGCGAGATCTGCATGAAACCATCTTTCATCGCCTTGCTTGCGAAATAGGTATACCGGTTTCGAGCCTGCGACTCGCCCGCAAATGCAGTTAGCAGATTCGTCTCGGTTCTGCCTCCCTTCAGGTTACTCATCTCAATCTCCTCTAACGTTGCACCGGTTCAGCGCCGAACAGTGCGTGTTATGATCATCTTTCAGCCTCTTATACTTAGGGTATCAGATTAGCTCCGCCATTAGAGTACGAACGTCATTACGTTCAATGTCACGATTCACCAGGGGGCCTTCTCTCAATTGAGGAAGAGAATCCTCGTACGGATCCTGATCACCCTGGTAAAGGATCCCGGTTGCCAGTCTGTCATCATCGGATGCAAGGGTGAACGTTAACGCATTGTTCCTATCGGTAGAATCATGACCCTCCTCCCGTACGTCATAGACGCGCTCCTTGTACCACTTGTAGCTACGGGCAGGGTTGTAAGTCACACACACCTGCATGACATCAATGAACGCAAAGCCCCGGTGTCTGACAGCCGCTACAATCAGGTCGTTCAACTGATCTATGTTCCCCGAGAATCCGCGTGCCACAAACGTCGCTCCGGCAGTAATCGCCAGTGCCGTGGGACTGAGAGGAGGTTCAATCGCGCCCTCCGGGGTACTGCTCGACACAAATCCCTGCTTTCCGGTGGCCGAGGTCTGTCCGGTGGTTAGCGAGAAAACCCCATTGTTGTGCACGATGTAGGTCAGGTCGATATTGCGCCTGCAAGCCTGGACAAAATGGTTCAAACCCTCGCTTAGACCATCGCCGTCACCACCCTCCGCGATCACCACTAGATCGTGGTTGGCAAGCTTCAGTCCGGCGGCAACAGGAAGTGATCTACCATGCAGGCCGTGCAGTCCATATACATTGATCCAGTGAGAAATCTTGCTGGAGCAACCGATGCCGGAAGCCATAACAACCTGATGAGGTTCGAGATCAAGCTCAAGCAGAGCTTTCTTGAGAGCGGACTGGATTCCAAAGTTTCCACAACCGGGACACCAGTTGGGCTTGGCCACTGTATTGAATCTGGTCTTGTCACCGTTACCGTTCATTTGTCATGCTCCTAACCCACACACTTATTTTCTCAAGCCACCTGAAGACGTTGCTGAATGAGGTCTGCCAACTCATCTCTTATAAACTGCCGTCCGTTGTATTTCAGTATCTGATCATCTATGACTATCCCGGTCTGCTGTCGGATCAACTGCCCCAACTGGCCGGTAGCGTTGTTCTCCACCAGCAACGAGCGTTTGGCACTGCCAAGGACCCGGGTGACATGGTCCACCGGGAAGGGTTCCATGTAAATAACCTGGAGGAAGTTGCAGTCGATTCCATGCACCTCCTTGAGTTGCGTCATGGCGTCGAGGATGACCGGCTTGGTCGACCCCCACCCGACCAGAGTGACTTCGGCCTCAGGATCACCGTGAAGCTTTGCTCCGATTTCAGAGACATCCAGCGAGGATGTCTTGCGATACCTTTTATCCATTTGGCAGGTGCGGTTGTCCGCATCCTCACTGATAAAGCCATATTCGTTGTGCTCGTTGGCCGTCGCCTTGAACACACCACCCGGTGTACCGGGCAGGGCACGGGGAGAGATGCCGGAATCAGTCACTCTATACCGCTTGTAGTCACTGATACTGGCCAGCTCTTCTGCTCCCAGGAGCTCACCTCGATCAATCGTCATTCCTGTTGTTTCAAACGGTTCCCGCGTCCAGGTGGATTCGGCGAGGTGTTTATCCGACAGCACAATGACCGGCGTCTGATATTTGTCGGCCAGATTAAAGGCATCGAACGTGAGATAAAAGGCCTCGGAAACGTCGCCGGGAGCAATCACTATGCGTGCGAAATCTCCTTGGTGGGCCGACAGTACGAACTTCAGATCACCCTGCTCAGTTCTGGTCGGCAGGCCCGTCGCCGGGCCCGGTCGCTGGGCTTCGAGGATCACCAAAGGGATCTCAGCCATCCCGGCCAGACCCAGGTACTCCGACATCAGGCAGAAACCGCCGCCCGATGTACCCGTCATGGCTCGCACACCTGCGAAAGAAGCTCCGATTGCCATACCGGCAGCCGATATCTCATCTTCCGGCAGGATTGTGACAGCGTCACAGTCACGGGCGTACTTACTCAAGTACGCCAGCACCCCGGACGAAGGGCTCATCGGGTAGGCAGAGTAGAACTTGACACCCGCCTTGATGGCACCCATAGCCACTGCCTGATTTCCCGTTAGATGCATCCGGTCCGGCGCATCGCGCTCCTCGAGAACAATTCCGACCTGCACAGAGTACTTCTCACGGGCGATGTTGTAGGCTTGCCCAGCGCCTTCAAGATTGGCCTCAACAGCTTTGTCACCAAGCTTTGCGAGAAACTGCCGAAGCATGTTTGCGAGCAACTCGAAATCGAAACGCAGCATTCCAATCACCGCTCCCAGACCAGCGGAATTGATCATCTTCTTGCTGCCGCCTACATCCTTGGCAATCTGCGCCATCGGCATGTCGATCACAATGATGTCGTCGCGTCCGATGTCACCCACTTTGAGACCGGCATCAACTGGGCTGACCTCGAGTCCTTCACTGTCATAGATCAGAGCCCCTCCCGGCCTGATTTCATCCTTATGCAGAACGACGCTCTTGGCATCGAGAGCCAGAAGCAGGTCGACCGAGCTGACATGACTGCCGACCGGCTCTTCTGATACCATCACCTGAGCGTAGTTGTGTTCGCCTTTGATGTTCGAGGGATACTCCAGGTTGATAAAGACGTGCAGGCCTGCCCGAGAGCAGATACGCCCCAGTACGCTCCCGACCGTATTCACACCCTGTCCGGCGAATCCGCCAACCATGAAACTCAGTTCGTTGAAATTGCCCACAATAAATACCTCAGAATCCTTGCGCCGCTCTAGAAGGGACTGAAACCGGCCGCAGACCAGTAGTCTTCCTTCAATTCTTCCTGCTGTTTGAGTAGGGCGTGATAGTGCCCAGACTCCCAGGTTGCCAAATATGCGAAGAACGCTCTCGCAACTTCATCCTCAGTTGCCTCCGACTGTTTTCGGTAGTAGGCCATGGCGTCTCGCTCCAGTTGGATACCGACCGACAATGCTGTCATCTCGAAGTTGGCATTTTTGATGCGAGCTTTCAGATCTTCGGAGAATATGGGCGACGGACCATTGAGATCCGCCTTGGGACCCAACTTGAGTTCAGCATCCATGCGACCTGTCTTCAGGACGGAATCATGTTGACTCAACAAGAATCGCATATGATCCAGCTCCTCCGCAGCCAACATCTCGAACACTTCCTTGCCTTTGGCATCTTCGGTGCTCCTGGCTGCCATCAGATAGAAGTCGTGACCATATCGTTCCGCCTTAGCCGCTTCTAAGAGACCTTCCAACAACTGCTTGTCAGCACCGTCACGGTTGTCCACGTGGGTTCCTTCTCCGTTCCTCATTGTTCAGTGCTCCATATTGAATTCCTGGAAGTCGAAGAAGGTTCCCGTGCGATTGAGGTAGTCCAACTCGGCCTGGACGATCGCCTGATGTCCCTCTTCAATCTCCAGGAAACGGGCAAACAGATCACCATCGTCACCTAACTCATCGACCATACGGCGGTAGAAAGCTGACGTTTCCTGCTCCACTGCTAGAGCCTTCTTCGGCATCTCTCGCTCGGTGCCGTAATCTCTGTTGGACGGGTGGTCATTCAGCTTTCTGACTTCTTCCTCAACGACCTCTCTGGCTGGTACCACACTATCGAGCCTGGACAGTGATATCGTCCCAGCATTCTGCCGCTCGGCCAGCCGGGACTCGAGGTAGTCGATATGCCCCTGTTCTTCTGTTCCGAGTACTTCAAAGACGCGGCGGCCGGTCGCGTCGGCTATACTGCCAACATTGTCAAGGTACGTGTCATGGACTTTCGTCTCGTAGTCTATAGCTGTCTTGATCGCTTCTTCGAGGGCCATTCGCTCCTCCGCAGGCCTAATGGTTCTGTTACATGATTGCAGAAGTCAAGATGTCTGTCAGTTCAACGTAGTGTCACCGGCAGACGGTGTCAAGTGCTTACACCGAATGCTTGGCCAGGTACTCGGCGACTCCCTCGGCCGTCGGCTTCATGGCGTCATCGCCTTCTTTCCAGTTGCCCGGGCAGACTTCGCCGTGCCTATCGGTGAACTGCGGTGAGTCGACCATGCGAAGAGCCTCGTCAACATTGCGGCCCAGCGGCAGATCATTGATCACTTCGTAGCGGATAATACCCTCCTTGTCGATCAGGAAAGGGCCGCGCAGCGCCACCGACTCTGTAGCGTTTCAGCGTAATCCGGACTGTACATCTTCAGACAATTCGGACAAGTGGTATTGAAATCTAAGCCACAGTTTGTGGCCTGGCACTGGCTTTTTGGTATTCTCGTTCTCCAAACCCAAGACCCGGCAGCCCCTGAAGTCACCGGCCTTCCTCTGAGTGGCAGCACATCCCCGCAGAGGATCGAGCTCGGAGCTTTTCCGGGGTATATATATATAAGTGGCTGTCGCAAGGCCGATTAGGCCGATTTCAGGAGGGTTTGAAAGGGGACAGTCACCAGGCAGTCAAGTTTTGCACTTAAGAGAATACCGGACCCCGAGTCGAACCGTCGATGGCAGCTATAGCAGGGACCAACGGCGAGCCTGCAGTTAGCGTAAACCATATGCCCCCTCTGTGTGTGAGGCTGACTCCCGTTTCTTGATCAGCAGAGGTTCCAACAATTAAAACTCAATGAAATCTCGATTGTCAGTTATGGTTCGATTCCCCTCACCTCCATAAACCATGACTGATAAAGGCTGAGCCAAGAAATAGCCGAGCTTGGCCTTTATCAGTCCCTTTATTTGGTAATAGTCTCCCAAATCCTTAGTTGTACGTGTAAACGGCGGTCCAAAAGTGTCCCATATGGCGGAGTAAAAAGGGCGGTTTAAAAGGGTACCATTCCTGGTATCTCTCACGGTAGAACTTAGATGATCTATCAGCGAGAGGGAAAGGAATGAAGACCATGTTTGAGTATGATCTTGTCCGCCGTCTTTACTACCGCGACGGTTTGAGCAAGCACG
>Ga0114922_10003115_pt1 | contig 15487 bp, 12 predicted proteins | sample AartaG_FD_100975 | JGI IMG/M metagenome (GOLD analysis project Ga0114922, IMG submission 100975) | Deep subsurface microbial communities from Aarhus Bay to uncover new lineages of life (NeLLi) - Aarhus_00045 metaG | ecosystem: Environmental > Aquatic > Marine > Oceanic > Sediment | place...
GATCGAGGTGGAGCTCATCACCCCGATCGCGATGGAGAAGGGCCTGCGCTTTGCCATCCGCGAGGGCGGCCGCACCGTCGGCGCCGGAACCATCTCCGATATCATCGAGTGATCGAGCGATGGCCAAAGGAACGAAGAGAGAGATTATCACGCTTGCCTGCACCGAGTGCGGCGACCGCAACTACACCACCACCAAGAATCGCCGCACCTCCAAGGGTAAGCTGGAGCTGAAAAAATACTGCAAGCGTTCGCGTAAGCACACGCTGCACCGAGAGGTCAAGTGATACCGCTGCAGGTTGACAGGGACAACAGGCCAGTAGCTCAATTTGGCAGAGCACCGGTCTCCAAAACCGGGGGTTGTGGGTTCGAGTCCCTCCTGGCCTGCCACTCCAATGCAGCGGGCGGGTAAACGGGAGCACAAAGCGATGTTCGGTAAGATCAGTCGTTATTACACAGAGGTCAAGGGTGAGCTGAAGAAGACCACCTGGCCCAAGTGGGACGAGGTGAAGAACACTACGATCGTGGTGATTATCACCGTGTTCATCTTCGCCGGCTTCCTCTACGTGTCCGACTTGATACTGTCATTCTCGGTGGGGGCGTTGAACGACTTTTTCACCGGCTTGATGAGATGACGGAAAAAGAACAGCAGTCGACCAAGCTCTGGTACGTGGTGCACACCTACTCCGGGTTCGAGAAGAAGGTCAAGGAGAGCCTGGAGCAGCGCATCTCGGCGATGGGCTACGAGGACCGGATCGAGGAGATCATGATCCCGACCGAGGACGTCGTGGAGCGCCGCGGCAGCAAGCGTGTGGTCACCGACAAAAAGCTGTTCCCCGGCTACCTGCTGATCAAGATGGATATGGACGACCACCTCTGGCACTTCGTGCGCAGCACGCCGAAGGTCACCGGGTTCGTCGGCAGCGGCAAGAATCCGACGCCGCTGAGCGAGTCGGAACTGGACCAGATTCTCAACAGGATGGAGGAGACGGCCGAAAAGCCCGCGCCAGCAACGGTCTTCGAGCCGGGCGACGTTGTGCGGATCATCGACGGGCCGTTCACCAACTTCCAGGGCCGCGTGGAGGATGTCAACCTTGAGCGCAACACCCTGCGAGTGCTCGTAACCATCTTCGGCCGCGCCACGCCGGTCGAGCTCGAGTTCCTGCAGGTTGAGAAGGCTTGAGATAAATGGCTAAGAAGATAACTGGATACATCAAACTGCAGATCCCGGCCGGCAAGGCAACCCCTTCGCCGCCGGTCGGTCCCGCGCTGGGGCAGCACGGCCTCAACATCATGGACTTCTGCAAGGCGTTTAACGCCCGCACGGGCGACCAGGAAGGCATGATCATCCCTGTGGTGATCACGGTATACAATGATAAGAGCTACAGCTTCATCACCAAGACGCCTCCTGCGGCGGTCCTGATTAAAAAGGCGGTTAACATCGCCAAGGGGAGCCCGGAGCCCAATCGCGAGAAAGTCGGCAAGTTGACCCAGGCACAGCTCGAGGAGATCGCCCGGATCAAGATGCCCGACCTCAACGTCTACGACGTCGAGGCTGCCAAAAAGATTATCGCCGGCAGCGCACGCAGCATGGGAATCCAGATAGAGGAGTAGAATAAGCGCGATGGCAAGAAGAGGAAAAAAGGTCGCTGCTGTGCGGGAAAAGGTTGAAGACCGCGACTACTCCATCGAGGAGGCGGTCGGCTTCCTCATCGATAATTCCTTCGCGAAATTCGATGAGACACTGGAGATCGCCATGCGCCTCGGTGTCAACCCGAAGTACGCCGACCAGATGGTCCGCGGCACAGTCATGCTGCCCAACGGCACCGGCGTGGATAAGCGCGTGGTGGCCTTCGCGGCCGGCGACGCTGCCTCTTCGGCCAAGGACGCCGGCGCGGTGGAAGTCGGCGGCGAGGACCTCGCGAAGAAGATCGAGGAGGGTTGGCTGGAATTCGACGCAGCGGTAGCGACTCCGGAAATGATGCGTATCGTAGGCAAGCTGGGAAAGGTTCTCGGCCCTCGCGGGCTGATGCCCAATCCCAAAACGGGAACCGTGACCAACGACGTCGGCACCGCCGTGGCCGAGATCAAGAAGGGCAAGGTGGAATTCCGTGTCGACAAGGGCGGTATCATTCACGCACCGCTCGGCAAACTCAGCTTCGGAACGGAGAAGCTGGTGGCCAACGCGAAGGCCTTCGCCGAGGCGGTGATCAAGGCCAAACCCCCGGCGGCGAAAGGGCGCTACCTGCAAGGAGTCGCCCTGAGCAGCACCATGGGCCCCGGCCTCGATATCGAAACCGGCTCGCTCGAGGAACTGTGAGGAAGGCACCATGAGGAAAGAAGATAAGATCAGGTTCGTCGAGGAGTGGGCGGAGGAAATCCAGAGCGTGCCATACGCCGTTCTGGTCGACTACCGCGGGCTGACCGTGGCTGAGGCGACTGACCTGCGCACGCGCATACGCAACAGCAACAGCCGCTACAGGGTCGTGAAAAACAACCTGGCTCGCCGCGTTATTCCCGGCACCAGCCTGGAAAGCCTCGACGAGCATCTCCACGGCCCCTGCGCTATCGCTTACAACGATCACGATCCGATTGTGCTCGCCAAAACTCTGGTCGGCTTCAGCAAGGACAATCCCTCGCTGGAGATCAGGATCGGCGTGGTCGACGGGCACCTGATAGAGCCGCCCGAGATCGAGCAGCTCTCCAAGATACCGGGGCGCGAGGAACTTCTAAGCAAGATGCTCTACTTGATGAAGTACCCGATCCAGGGTCTCGCTTCGGCCCTGAATAACATTGTTCGCAACCTTGCGGTCGCTCTCAATCAGGTGGCGGCCCAGAAGAAGTAAGTAAACAACCTACAGCCAGTTTTGCTTGGATGTAGTCGGAGGAGACGATGGCAGAGCTTAATAACGATCAGATTATCGAACACATCAAAAACATGAGCGTGCTCGATCTCAACAACCTCGTCAAGGCGATCGAGGAGGAGTTCGGCGTCAGCGCCGCCGCCGCGGTTGCCTTCGGCGGAGCCCCAGGCGCCGGCCCGGCCGCAGAGGCTGCCGAGGAACAGACCGAGTTCAACATCATTCTGACCAGTTTCGGCGACAAGAAGGTGCAGGTGATCAAGGCTGTGCGCGAGCTGACCAGCCTCGGGCTGAAGGAAGCCAAGGACGTGGTCGACAAATGCCCGAGCCCGATCAAGGAGGGCGTCGGCATGGAGGAGGCCAAGGCGGCCAAGGCCAAGCTGGAGGAGGCAGGAGCGCAAGTCGATATCAAGTGATTTGTTTGCACCACAGCACGGATTGTTCGAACGAGCCGGTACAGGGGCCGTGAAGGCCCCTATCTACCTATAGGGTGCCCGCAGGTTCTTTACACTCTGAGCTTAAATGGCCAAGCGCCCTGGAGAGAGGGCACACTCCGGAGCGCAACGTTGATAGATATAAATGGGCACGGCCAGGCCCCCCTGAGGGGCGGCCGAAGCCAGCAGACTCTTGTTAGGAGAGACGTAGATGGCCAACGAAAAGAAACGCAAGAGGGTAAGCTTCGCGAAGATTCCCTCTGTCATCCCCGTCCCGAATTTAATCGAGATCCAGAAGGAAAGCTACATACGCTTTCTGCAGATGGATCTGCTGCCGCACGAGCGTAGCGAAGCTGGCCTGCAGGGAGTCTTCAAGAACATCTTCCCCGTGACCGACTACCGCGAGAACTGCTCGCTGGAGTTCGTATCATACTCCATCGGCGACAGGCAGTGCGCCTGCGGGCGCATGATGGGGCTGGAGAAAACAAGATTCACCCACCCCAAGGACGGCAAGGCCCTCAGGCCCGTCGAGATGTGGGAAGAAGAGCACGAGCTAACCGGCAAGAACAAGCCGGTCCCCCCGTCGGTCTGCGAAGTGTGCGGCACCGCGGTGGAACTGAAGCACAAATACAGCGTAGAGGAATGCATCGAACGCGGCATGACTTTCGCCGCGCCGTTACGCGTTACCATCCGCCTGGTGGTCTGGGACAAGGACGAGGAAACCGAGGTAAAAAGCATCAGGGACATCAAGGAGCAGGATGTTTACTATGGCGACATCCCCCTGATGACCGACAGCGGCACCTTTATCATCAACGGCACCGAGAGAGTGATCGTCTCCCAGTTGCACCGCAGCCCCGGTGTCTTCTTCCATTACAACCTCGCCAAGGAACTTCACTACGCCCAGATCATCCCCTACCGCGGATCCTGGGTGGAATTCGAAATCGATAAGAACGACCTGCTCGGCGTGCGCATCGACCGCAAGCGAAAATTCCCCGCCACGATACTTCTCAAAGCGCTCGGCCTAACCAAACCCGAGCAGATTATCAGGCGCTTCTGCCCGATCACCAAGCTCGAGCGCGGCGATGATGTCAACCTCTCCCTCAAGCTCGACGACAGCGCGATCGGCATGCGCACGGCGGCCGATGTCACTCCTCCAGGCAAGAAAAAAGATGTGCTCGTGCCCGCCGACCGCAAGCTGACCAAGGGACTTATCCGCAAGCTGCAGAAGGCTGGTTTGGAGATGTTCCCGGTCCACCGGGAGGATCTTGAGGATGCGCGCGCCATCGCCGATGTCATAGACCTGGAAACCGGTGAGATCCTCCTCGAAGCGAACGAGGAGGTAATACCGAAGCTCGAAGAGATCTTTGGCGCCGGCATCGACAGCCTGGAGATTTACATCCCCGAACGCAACAAGATCAGCTCCGTCGTCGCCGCCACACTGAAGAAGGACAGTGTGCGCAGCGTCGAGGAAGCGCTGATGGAAATCTACCGCAGGCTGCGTCCCGGAGATCCGCCGACCGTGGAGAGCGCGCGCAAACTTTTCGAGACGATGTTCTTCAACCCACAGGCTTACGACTTCTCCAGGGTCGGGCGTCTGAAGTTCAACAACAAGCTCAACACCGACGTCGACCTCGAGCAAAAGACGCTCACCGCCGAGGACTTCCACGCAGTGATCGACTACCTGCTCAAGCTGCGCAACGGCGAGGGCCACACCGACGACATCGACCATCTCGGCAACCGCCGCGTCCGCTGCGTCGGCGAGCTGCTGGAGAACCAGTTCCGCATTGGTCTCGTGCGCATGGAGAGGGCGATCAAGGAGAAGATGAGTGTCTACCCCGAGATCGCGACCGCGCTGCCGCACGACCTGATCAACGCCAAGCCGGTGCTCTCAGCCATCAAGGAGTTCTTCGGCTCCTCGCAGCTAAGCCAGTTCATGGACCAGACCAACCCGCTGAGCGAGATCACCCATAAGCGCCGGCTCAGCGCGCTGGGGCCCGGAGGGCTCAGCCGCGAACGCGCGGGATTTGAGGTGCGCGACGTTCACCCCTCGCACTACGGCCGCATCTGCCCGATCGAGACCCCCGAGGGTCCGAACATCGGTCTCATCTCCAGCCTCAGCTGCTACGCCCGGGTCAACGAATTCGGCTTCATCGAAACACCCTACCGCAAGGTGGAGAATGGGCAGGTGGTGGACTACATGCGCATCATCAATCCCGGTGGCAGCAAGTTCAAGCGAGGCGATGTGGTGAAGGCGAAGGAGTTCGACTCCGAGACCAAGCGGTGCAAGTCCTCAAAGAAGAAGCCTCCTACCAGCGAACCTCACGCGTTTTATCTCAGCGCCTATGAGGAAGACAAATATTACATCGCCCAGGCCAACGCGACTCTTGACGAGAAACTGCGCCTGATGCACGACCGCGTCAATGCCCGCAAGGCCGGCGAGACCACTCTCGCTCCGCGCGAGGAAGTGTCTTTCATCGACGTCAGCCCGAAACAACTGGTTTCGGCCGCCGCCTCGATGGTCCCCTTCCTCGAGCATGACGACGCCAACCGCGCGCTCATGGGCTCAAACATGCAGCGCCAGGCGGTCCCCCTGCTTACCACGGAAGCGCCGTTTGTCGGCACGGGCATGGAGGAAACTATTGCGCGCGACAGCGCCGCCGTCGTGATTTGCCGTCGCGACGGTGTAGTCGACAGCGTCGATGCGCAGCGCATCGTCGTCAAGCCCGACGTTGCACACTCCGACAACAACCGCGAGGTCGGCGCCGATGTTTACACGCTGATAAAGTTTAAACGCAGCAATCAGAACACCTGCATCAATCAGAAGCCCATCGTCAAGGAAGGCGATCGCGTCACTGCGGGCCAAGTGCTCGCCGACGGACCCTGCACCAACTTCGGCGAACTTGCGCTCGGACGCAACGTCATGGTCGCCTTCATGCCCTGGCGCGGCTACAACTTCGAGGACGCCATCCTCATCTCCGAGAAACTGGTCAGAGAAGATCTCTACACATCGATCCACATCGAGGAGTTCGAGATCGAAGCGCGCGACACCAAGCTCGGCCCAGAAGAAATCACGCGCGACATCCCCAACCTCTCCGAGGAAGTGCTGAAAAACCTCGACGACAGCGGCATCATCCGCATCGGCGCCCGAGTCAAGCCCAGCGAAATCCTTGTCGGCAAGGTCACCCCGAAGGGCGAAACCCAGCTCACTCCGGAGGAGAAACTGCTGCGGGCGATCTTCGGCGAGAAAGCCGGCGACGTGCGCGACGCCTCGCTTTACACCCCCCCGGGCATCGAGGGCGTGGCCGTCGGCGTCTCGATCTTCAGCCGCAAGGGAATCGAGAAGGACGAACGCACGCTCGAGATCGAAAGCGACGAGATCGACCGCCTCGAAAAGGACCTCGCCGATGAGATTCGGATCATCAACGCAGAGCGCGCACGCAAGATCTCCGAAATCGCCATCGGCAAGGAACTCGCCGCCGACATCATCGACGACGACACCGGCGAGGTTGTGCTGCAGGCCGGAAATAAGCTGACGAAGGAATCGATCACCAAGCTGGGCGACGCGCTGTGTCGCGATATAGCCATCGACCACGAAGATCAGGAGTCGATCGACCAGATCAACGTCAAGACCGACAAGCAGATCGACGTGCTGCGCGCCCAGTTCGACGAGAAGACAAGCCAGTTCGACAGCGGCGACGAGCTACCACCCGGCGTGCGCAAGAGCGTGAAAGTCTACATCGCAATGAAGCGCAAGCTGCAGGTGGGCGACAAAATGGCGGGACGCCACGGTAACAAGGGCGTCATTTCCCGCGTGCTGCCCGAGGAAGACATGCCTTACCTGCCTGACGGCACGCCGGTCGAAATCGTGCTGAATCCGCTGGGCGTCCCCAGCCGCATGAACGTCGGCCAGATCCTCGAAACCCACCTCGGCTGGGCAGCGCAGGTGCTGGGATTCAACTACGCAGCGCCGGTATTCGACGGACCTAGCGAGGACACGATCCGGGGCGAGCTTGAGAAGGCCGGGCTGCCGCTGGAGGGCAAAACCGTCCTCTACGACGGCCTAACGGGCTTGCCGTTCGAGGAGAAGGTAACTGTGGGCAGCATCTACATGCTGAAGCTGTTCCACATGGTAGACGATAAAATCCACGCCCGCTCGATCGGGCCCTACAGCCTGATCACCCAGCAGCCTCTCGGAGGCAAAGCCCAGTTCGGCGGCCAGCGCTTCGGAGAGATGGAAGTGTGGGCGCTGGAAGCCTACGGCGCGGCCCACACGCTGCAGGAGCTGCTCACCGCCAAGAGCGACGATGTCTACGGCCGATCAAAGATTTACGAAGCGATTGTGAAGGGCCAGACGGCGCTGGAGCCGGGAGTGCCCGAGAGCTGGAACGTGCTGGTGCGCGAGCTGCAGAGCCTCTGCCTAGACGTCGAGCTGCTAAAGGAAGAGCGGCATAGGCTCGACGAACTGGTCGACAAGGCGCTGGAGTCGGAGAGCAGCGGCGTTTCGGCAACACCAGAAGACGATCTCCGCTGATCGCGGCGGATAAGGAGGATAGATAGTGCTTTTCGATCTTCCGCAGAAAAAACCAAAGGCAACGATAACTCGCGACTTCGACGTGGTCCGCCTCAGCCTGGCCAGCCCGGAGAAGATACGGGAATGGAGCTGGGGCGAAGTCACCAAGCCCGAGACTATCAACTATCGTACATTTAAGCCGGAGAAGGACGGGCTCTTCTGCGCCCGGATCTTCGGCCCCGTCAACGACTGGGAATGCCTCTGCGGCAAGTACAAGCGGATGAAGCACCGTGGCGTCATCTGCGAGAAATGCGGCGTCGAGGTCACACTCAGCAAGGTACGCCGCGAGCGAATGGGACACATCGAGCTCGCATCGCCCGTGAGCCACGTGTGGTTCTTCAAGGGGCTGCCGAGCCGCATCGGGCACCTGCTGGAAATCTCGCTGCGCGACCTCGAGAGGATTCTCTACTTCGAAGCCTACGTAGTGATCGACGCCGGCGACACGCCGCTGCAGGAGAAACAAATCCTCACTGAAGAGGATTACCGCCGGCTGCGGGAGGAGCACCCCGAGCCGGGCGCGTTCGTGGCCAAGATGGGCGCGGAAGCGATCAAGGAATTGCTGCTGCGGGTACAGGTCGATGAGCTCGCGCTCGAGCTGCGCCACCTAATGAAAGCCGCCACCAGCCAGCAGAAGCGCCAGAAGTATGCCAAGCGCCTCAAGGTCGTCGAAGCCTTCCGCCACAGCGGCAACCAGCCGGAATGGATGATACTCGACGTCATACCCGTCATCCCGCCCGAACTTCGACCGCTGGTGCCGCTCGACGGCGGCCGCTTCGCCACCTCCGACCTCAACGACCTTTACCGCCGTGTGATCAACCGCAACAACCGCCTCAAGAAGCTGATCGAGCTCAAGGCACCGGGCGTCATCGTCCGCAATGAGAAACGCATGCTGCAGGAAGCGGTGGACGCGCTGTTCGACAACGGCCGCCGCGGCCGCATACTGCGCGGCGCCAACAACCGCCCACTCAAGAGCCTCTCCGATACGCTCAAGGGCAAGTCCGGGCGCTTCCGCCAGAACCTGCTCGGCAAGCGTGTCGATTACTCCGGCCGCAGCGTCATCGTCGTCGGCCCCGAGCTGAAGCTCCATGAGTGCGGCTTGCCGAAGAAAATGGCCCTGGAGCTGTTCAAGCCCTTCATCTACCACAAGCTGGAGCAGCGCGGTTATGTCCAGACGATCAAGGCCGCCAAGGAGATGGTTGAGGCCGAAGTGGAGGAGGTCTGGGACATCCTCGAGGAAGTCATCAAGGAGCACCCGGTGCTGCTCAACCGCGCGCCGACCTTGCACCGCCTCGGCATCCAGGCATTCCAGCCGCTGCTTATCGAGGGCAAAGCGATCAAGATCCACCCCCTCGTCTGCACCGCCTTCAATGCCGACTTCGACGGCGACCAAATGGCGGTCCACGTGCCGCTCAGTCCCATCGCCCAGATGGAGGCGAAGGTGCTGATGATGAGCACGGAAAACATTCTCAGCCCCGCCAACGGCGGCCCGATCGCAGTGCCCAGCCAGGATATCGTGCTCGGCTGTTACTACCTGACCAGGATCCGGCCCGGCGCCAAGGGCGAGGGCAGGGTGTTCGGCTCGATTGAGGATGTGCTGCTGGCCTACAGCCAGGGCGAGTTGGGTACACTCAGTCGCATTCGCCTGCGCTACTCCGGTATGCTGATCGATCTCGACCCGGTGATCGAAGACCAGAACATCCTTCAGGCCGAGGTCGTGGAAGTCGAGAAATATATTATAGAGACGACCGTCGGACGCTGCATCTTCAACGACGCCATGCCCAGGGAAGTCCCCTTTGTCAACGGCGTTCTCAAGCGCAGGGGCCTGTCGCAACTGGTCAACTGGAGCGTCCTCAACCTCGGTAATGACGCTACCGTCGCCCTGCTCGATAAGCAGAAGCAACTCGGATTCGAGTACGCCACAATCGCCGGCGTCTCCATCGGCATCCAGGACATGGTTGTGCCCTCGGAGAAAGAAGAGCTGGTGATGAAGGCCCGCGGCCTGGTGATCGAAGTCGAGAAACAATACCAGGACGGCGCGATAACCAACGGCGAGCGCTACAATAAGATCATCGCCATCTGGAGCAACGTCACCGACGTGGTGGCCGACAAGATGTTCAAGGACATGTCGGCGCTCGACCGCGCCGGAGCGTTTAACCCGATCTACATGATGGCCGACAGCGGCGCCCGCGGCAGCAAACAGCAAATGAGGCAGCTCGCCGGCATGCGCGGCCTGATGGCCAAGCCCTCCGGCGAGATCATCGAGACGCCGATCACCGCCAACTTCCGCGAGGGGCTCACGGTTCTGCAGTACTTCAACTCGACCCACGGGGCCCGCAAGGGGCTGGCCGATACCGCGCTCAAGACCGCCGACAGCGGCTACCTCACCCGCCGTCTCGTCGACGTCGCCCAGGACGTGATCGTTACCAAAAACGACTGCGGCACGCTCAAGGGCATCAGCGCCAGGGCGATCGTCGAGAGCGGTGAGGTGATCGAGAGCCTGCGCGATCGCATCCTCGGCAGGGTCGCACTGGAAGATGTCGTCGATCCTTACAGCGGCGACGTAATCGTGCCGCGCAACAATGAGATTGCCAACGAGCTGGCTACGGCGATCGAGATCGCAGGCATTCAGGAGGTCAGGATCCGCAGCGTTCTCACCTGCGAGACACGCCGTGGCGTCTGCCGCCTCTGCTACGGCCGCAACCTGGCCTCAGGCCGCATGGTCGAGCACGGCGAGGCGGTCGGCGTTATCGCAGCCCAGAGTATCGGCGAGCCCGGCACCCAGCTCACGATGCGCACCTTCCACATCGGCGGCACGGCAAGCCAGGTCGGCGAAGAGACCGCGATGGAAGCTCGCAACGACGGTATGGTCAAGTACATCAATCTCAACACCGTCAAGCGCGAGGACGGCGTTCGCACGGTGACCAACCGCGACGGCGAGATCGCAATCTGCGACAACGACGGCCGCGAGATCGAGCGCTACAAGGTCGTCTACGCCGCGAGCTTGAAAGTCGAAGACGGCGAGAAAGTCAGTGCCGGCCAGACGCTGGTGGAGTGGGACCCCTACTCCTTCACGATCATCACCGACAAGGCCGGCGTATCCAAGTTCGACAGCATCGCCTGGAAAGAGGAGGTCGACGAGCGCACCGGCCTCAGCACGCGCGTCATCGACGAGAATCCCGACCCGACGGCACAGCCCCAAATCATCATCCGCAGCGGCAGCAAAAAGGCACGAAAGTACCTGATGCCGCTCGGAGCTCACCTGCTGGTAGATGACGGCCAGGAGGTACGCGCCGGCGACGTGCTTGCCAAGATCCCGCGCGAGACCACCAAGACAAAAGACATCACAGGCGGCCTGCCGCGCGTCGTGGAGCTCTTCGAGGCCCGCAAGCCGAAAGAACCGGCGGTGATGACCGAGATCAGCGGCACTGTGAGCTACGGCGAGATCAAGAAGGGATACCGCGAGGTGATCGTCGAGGCGCCCGACGGCGACCAGCGGACATACCAGGTGCCGCGCCGCGAGCACATAACGGTGCAGGAGGGCGACGTTGTCCTGGCCGGCGACCAGCTCACCGACGGACCAAAGAACCCTCACGACATCCTCGACGTGCTCGGCGAGAACGCGCTGCAGGACTACCTGGTAAACGAGGTTCAGGAGGTATACCGCCTGCAGGGCGTGCAGATCAACGACAAGCACTTAGAGGTCATCATCCGCCAGATGATGCGCTGGGTGAAAGTGGAGGACGTCGGAGACACCTCCTTCCTCGTCGACCAGCAGGTAGACAGATTCGAATTCCAGAACGAGAACGAGAGCGTCACCGGAGGCGACGGCAAACCCGCCCGCGGCAAGCCGCAATTGCTCGGCATTACCAAGGCATCGCTCTCGACCGACAGCTGGATCTCAGCCGCCAGCTTCCAGGAAACAACCAGGGTGCTGACGGAAGCCTCCATAAGCGGCAAGTCGGACCACCTCCGCGGCCTGAAGGAGAACGTCATCGTCGGGCGACTGATCCCCTCCGGAACCGGCATGGAGCACTATCGCCGGATCAAGCTGAATGAGGAGATGCCTCCCGAGCCGAGCGCCGAAGAGCTGTTCGAGCGCCGCATCGAGGAGATCCAGAGCAGCGGCGAGTTGATGGCGCCTCCCACGCCGCCGGCAGCGCCTGCTTTAGACGGCGAAGAGGAAGAAAAATAATTGTACCGATTGGGCCTTGACAGCCTCAGGGCCCTATGATAGAAATCGGCGCCTTCGCGGGGCTGTCACCGCAAACTGATTATTATCAATCATTTGCGCCGGCCCCGTCGAGACATAGACAGTAGAGGAGGAGACGACGTGCCGACGATCAACCAACTGGTACGCAAGGGTCGCAAGAGGATTAAAGCGAAGACCTCAAGCCCGGCGCTGCGGGCTTGCCCTCAGCGTAGAGGCGTCTGCACACGCGTCTACACATCCACCCCAAAAAAGCCGAACTCCGCGCTTCGCAAGGTGGCACGCGTCAGGCTGACCAACGGGATTGAGGTGACAACCTACATCCCCGGAATCGGCCACAACCTGCAGGAGCACAGCATCGTGCTCATCCGCGGCGGCCGCGTCAAGGACCTGCCGGGAGTGCGCTACCATGTGATCCGCGGACCGCTGGATGCCTCCGGCGTTGAGGATCGGCGACAGGGTAGGAGTAAATACGGGGCCAAGCGCCCCAAGATCTAGGCTGACAGATATGCCACGCAAGCGTGAAGTACAGATTAGATCAATGGTTCCGGATCCGGTGTACGGATCTCAGCTGGTGACCAAGTTCATCAACAACATCATGGAGCGGGGCAAGAAAAGCCTGGCGGAATCGATCTTCTACGATGCGATGAAGAAGATCGAGCATCGGACCAAAGAAGAGCCGCTGCGGATATTCAAGACCGCCGTGGAAAACGTCAAGCCGACACTGGAGGTCAAGAGTCGCCGAGTCGGCGGTTCCACTTACCAAGTCCCGGTTGAGGTGGCCCCCAGGCGGCGGCAGAGCCTGGCTATCCGCTGGATATTGACCAATGCCAAGGCGCGAGGCGAGAAGACGATGGCCGACCGCCTCGCCAACGAGCTGATCGATGCCTTCAACAACCGCGGTGCCGCGATGAAGAAGAAGGAAGACACGCACCGCATGGCGGAAGCCAACAAAGCATTCGCGCACTACCGCTGGTAGCAGGCGGTAGGGTGGCATGACCGCACGCCGCGGTCCGCTGCCGTAACCGGCGCATACGCTGAACCGCCCGCTCGTCGGGCACCTGGGGCCGGAAAGCTCCCTCGAAAACGGGGGAAAGCGCGGTCCGATGGAGATGAATCGCAGGAGTTCTACTGCGCTCCGTGGTAAGAGCCCTGCCGCATCGGGTATGAGAGCATGGGTCGAGTAGTCCCAATCGAGCGTTGCCGCAACATCGGCATCATGGCCCACATTGATGCCGGGAAGACTACGACTACCGAGCGGATCCTCTACTACACCGGCCGCACCCACAAGATGGGTGAAGTGCACGAGGGCACGGCGGTGATGGATTGGATGGCTCAGGAGCAGGAACGCGGCATCACGATTACCAGCGCTGCCACGACGTGCTACTGGCGCGACTTCCAGGTCAACATCATCGACACGCCGGGCCACGTCGACTTCACCGCCGAAGTCGAGCGCAGCCTGCGCGTGCTCGACGGCGCCATCGCGGTCTTCGACGCCGTCGCAGGCGTCGAGCCGCAGAGCGAAACCGTCTGGCGGCAGGCCGACAAGTACCGCGTCCCGCGCCTCGCCTTCGTCAACAAGATGGACCGCACCGGCGCGGATTTCGACCGCACAGTCAAGATGATGCGCGAACGGCTGGCCGCCAACCCTGTCCCCGTTCAGATCCCTCTTCTGGAGGGAGAGGACCAGAATGAGTTCGTCGGCATCATCGACCTGATCGATATGAAGGCGGTCCGTTACCTGGCCGAAACCCTGGGGGCTAAATTCGTCGTCGAAGAAATCCCCGAAGAGTTTAAAGAAAAAGCCAAGGAGGCGCACCGGCATCTGATCGAGGCCGCCGCAGAAGCCCACGACGGCCTGATGGAAAAGTATCTCGAGGACGCCGAGATCACACAGGAAGATCTCAAGGAAGCCCTACGGGCCGGCACCATCGCTGTCAAGCTGGTGCCCGTATTCTGCGGCGCCGCCTTCAAGAACAAGGGCGTGCAACGGCTGCTCGATGCGATCATCGACTACCTCCCCTCCCCCAGTGACCTCCCCCCCATCCTGGGGACGTCAACGGACGGCGAGAAGAAGATCACCCGCAATCCGAACGACGAAGATCCGTTCTGCGGCCTCATCTTCAAGGTCATGAACGACCCCTTCGTCGGGCAGTTGAGCTTCCTGCGCGTCTACAGTGGCAGCGTTAAAACCGGCCAAACCGTCCTTAACGTCAACAAAGGTAAAACGGCCAAGGTCGGGCGCCTGCTGCGCATGCACGCAAACAAGCGCGAGGAGATCAATCAGATATTCTCCGGCGATATCGCCGCCGCGGTTGGCCTGAAACATGCCGGCACCGGCGAGACCATCACCGCGCCCAACGCGCCGCTGTTCCTCGAGAGCATCGTTTTCCCCGAGCCGGTGATCAGCGTCGCCATCGAGCCGAAAACCAAGGCCGACAACGAGAAGCTGAGCATCTCACTCAACAAGCTGAGCAGCGAGGATCCGACCTTCCGCATCAACGTCGATGAAAGCACGGGCCAGACGATAATCAGCGGCATGGGCGAGCTTCACCTCGAAATCCTCATCGACCGGCTGCTGCGCGAGTTCAACCTTGGCGCCAATATCGGCAAGCCGCAGGTCACTTACCACGAGACGATCACCGTGCCGGCGAGCGGCGAGGCGAAATACGTCCGCCAGACAGGCGGCCGGGGGCAATACGGCCACGTCAAGCTCGAGCTGGAGCCGGTGCCGGGCCACAAGGGATTCACTTTTGTCAACAAAATCACCGGCGGCGCGATTCCCAGGGAATTCATATCGTCCTGCGAGCGGGGAGTGAAAGAGGCGATGAGCGGCGGGATACTGGCCGGGTTCGAAATGGACGGCATCAAAGTCATCCTCGTCGACGGCTCCTACCATGAAGTCGACTCCAGCGAGCTGGCGTTCAAGGTAGCGGCCTCGATGGCCTTCAAAGAGGCCTCAGCGAAGGCTCGTCCCGTTCTGCTTGAGCCGCTGATGCAGATTGAAGTTGTGCTGCCCGAGGAGTACCTCGGCGATATTATGGGCGACATAAACGCGCGGCGTGGCAAGATCACAATGATGGACCACCGCATCGGAGCCCAGATAGTCCGCGCGCTGGTGCCGTTGGCTGAGATGTTCGGCTACGCCACCGATATGCGCTCCCTCACCCAGGGGCGCGCCAATTACACAATGCAGTTTGAAAGCTTCGTTGAAGTGCCTAAAAACATCCAACAGGAAATCATTGCTCGGGTGACAGGCCGCAGCGCCGTCTAACCCGGCTAGCTGGAGGAAGAAGCTATGGGCAAGGAAAAATTCAAGCGGACGAAGCCCCACTGCAACGTGGGCACGATCGGCCACGTTGACCACGGCAAGACAACGCTGACCGCGGCGATGACCAAGGTGCTCGCCGTGCATGAC
>Ga0114922_10003116_pt1 | contig 15486 bp, 12 predicted proteins | sample AartaG_FD_100975 | JGI IMG/M metagenome (GOLD analysis project Ga0114922, IMG submission 100975) | Deep subsurface microbial communities from Aarhus Bay to uncover new lineages of life (NeLLi) - Aarhus_00045 metaG | ecosystem: Environmental > Aquatic > Marine > Oceanic > Sediment | place...
AAAGATAACTGCAGATAATACTTTGCTGGGTGAGAAATTATTGCTGAATGTTGATCTGGTTGTTCTCGCAACCGGGATGATACCTGCAGATACTGCAGAGCTGAATCTTAATTACAGACAAGGCAAAGGATTGCCACCACTAAAATACCAGTTTCCTGATTCGCATTTTATCTGTTTTCCTTACGAAACAAGGCGAACAGGTATCTATGCAGCAGGTGCTGTCAGAGCACCCATGGATAGTACAGCCTGTGAAGAGGATGCTGCAGGAGCTGTATTAAAGGCCATTCAATGCATTGAATCAGTTAAACGCGGCGAGGCCGTGCTACCACGCACGGGTGATCGATCATTTCCTGATTTGTATATGGACAGGTGCACAGATTGCAAACGGTGTACGGAAGAATGTCCGTTTGGATCATACGATGAAACCCCAAAGGGTACGCCATTGCCGAATCCAAACCGCTGCAGGAGATGTGGGATTTGCATCGGTTCGTGTCCGGAAAGGGTGATCAGCTTTGATGACTTTTCAATTAACAGCGTCTCTCAAATGATAAAAACCATCAGCATGCCTGATGAATTCGAAAATAAACCCAGGATCCTTGCTTTTGTTTGTGAAAATGATGCCTATCCTGCATTTGATTTTGCCGGCATTAACAGGCTGAAATACAGTCCTTTTATCAGGATCATCCCGGTTAGATGCATTGGATCGGTTAACAAGGTATGGATTTCTGATGCACTCTCCAGGGGATTCGACGGCATTCTCCAGATTGGCTGTAAACCAGGTGATGATTACCAGTGCCATTTTATCCATGGAAGCGAACTAACAGAGACAAGGTCTGAAAACATACAGGAAACGCTAACAACCATGATGCTGGAACCTGAAAGAATAAAGACGATATTTCTTGAAATTACAGATTACCATAAAATACCACAAATTATCAATGATTATGTAGAACAGATCGAACTCATGGGTCCGAATCCGTTTAAAAGTATATAATTCAGTATGGTTTTTCCATACCGGTGAATCATTTGTTTATGATGACAATTGCTTTTCTTGATGTTAAGACCATTGGTACCGTTAAAAACCTCGACAAACTAAAGGAGCTTGGTGAATTAATGCTTTACGATGTTACGTCGGAAAGTTTACGGATTAAAAGGTTGAAAGGAGTCCATGCTGTCATCACCAATAAAGTAATCATCGACAGGGAAGTTATCGATAACTGTCCTGAGTTGAAGCTGATTTGTGTTGCAGCCACCGGCACTAACAATATCGATGTCGGGTATGCCTTAAAAAAAGGTATCGTAGTCAAAAATGTAGCCGGATACTCAACCGAAAGCGTTGGACAACTTGTATTTGCCATGTTGTTTTTTCTGATGAATAAGCTAACATATTATGATAACTATGTAAAGTCAGGAGCATACTGCGAAAGCGACATTTTTACACATCACGGACAACCGTTCATGGAACTTAAAAACAAAAGATTTGGTATCATCGGATTAGGAACCATCGGCAGACGTGTGGCAGATATCGCAAAATCATTCGGATGTGAAGTAGTTTATTTCTCAACCTCGGGGAAGAATACACAAAATAAAAAATATCAACATCTTGATTTAACCGAATTATTAAAATCCTCGGATATCATTTCAATCCATTGTCCTTTAAATGAACACACCAGGAATTTGATTGACTATGGAAAATTATCGCTGATGAAGTCTACAGCATATCTTCTCAATGCAGGCAGAGGAGGAATTGTGATTGAAGAAGATCTTGCCAGGGCACTTGATGAAGAAACAATAGCAGGTGCAGGAATTGATGTGCTAACAAATGAGCCTATCAAATCTGATAATCCGCTGCTAAAAGTAAATAAGTCTGAAAATCTGATCATCACTCCCCATATTGCATGGGCCAGTATAGAATCAAGACAGCGACTTTTGAATCAGATTTACAGGAATATCAAAGAATTTGTTGACCAATCATACCCAGAGGAATAGAAATGAGAAAAATTATTTTTCTGCTCATCATCAATGGTTTTAGACTAAATGAATCCGGGGACAGCCTCTACTTTGAATATTTCAATCTTAAACCTGACAACCAGGAGAAAAATCGTTTGTCCAGGTATTATATAAGGGTGAAACCAGGTTATTATTAAAACATAAAAAACAGTTTATACAGGCAGATTATCAGGGAGCATATGCAAGCGGGAATAAATATGATGAATATCAAGATGACAAAGATTATTCTCTGATAAGAGATAAAGAGACAATTCAAAGGATAAGACTCAACAAAAAGTCCGTTTTGAAAGCTCTGGGAAATAATCAATCAGCATTGAAGGAATTTTCACTGAAGAATAAGATTGATTTCTCCAATCCCGGGGATATTGTTAAGTTGTTGGTATTTTATGATCGCCAAAAAACAGATCTGTAAGGAAGTACCGGTCCCTGGTCATTTGGAAGATATCTGGAATAATGGTGTTAAATAGTTATAAATCATGTCATAAAACCTCTGAATGGCATAGGTTATAATGGTGTTGGCGGTGTCACTGCAGAAGGAAGGATTTCAAAATTCGAAATTACTCCGAATAGAAAAGGAGATATTCATACAATAAGGCTGACAACCAATATAATGATTGGTACTTATGACATTGTCCTTTTTGTCAACGCTTTTGGTAATGCGGATGCCACAATTACAGGAATTACATATGGATCTCTCAGATATTATGGCAGGATCGTCCCGATAGAAAATTCAAAAGTATATCAGGGCAGATCGCTTTAATCAAATTATGAATTAATAATTCCATGGAATTCTTCAGAGTAACCAATAATTATTTACTTTTGCACAAGTCGAACCAAGTGCGTTTTATGTGAAACATGAAAAAGTGGGCCATTAACATTTCAAAATACCTGTTGTTTCTTGCAGCAGGAATTTTCATTTTCTGGTGGATATATAAAGATCTTCCTGTTGAGGAACTTAAAAGTGCTTTTAAGGACATCAATTACCTCTGGATAATCGTTTCATTGATGCTGGGTTTGCTTGCACAAGTTAGCCGTGCAATCAGGTGGAATATGCTCATCAGGCCTATGGGCTACAAACCTAAATTTTATAATACCTTTCTTTCTGTTCTGATATTATATTTTATTAACCTGCTTGCTCCAAGGGCAGGAGAGGTAGTCAGATGCACTGTCTTATCAAAATATGAGAAAATACCTTTTACAAAACTTGTTGGGACTGTTTTCGTAGAGCGAATGGCAGATGTTGTAACCCTTGTTTTTTTAGCTATATTGATAATACTGACGCAAATGGGAATATTTGTCAGATTTTTTAGTGTGCATCCTGAAATGAAAGACAAGCTGGTGAGTTTGCTTTCAATCAGAAACATCTCGTTTGGAATTTCAGGATTGGTTATTCTGCTTGTTCTTTATTTCATCATACGTAAGTATTTCAGCAGGAAAGGCAAAGACAGTAAAAGTACATTTATTAACAAACTTAAGCATATTAAATATGATGTTGTTGAAGGTATTAAGACAATATTGAAGCTTGAAAATAAATGGTACTTTATCGGTCACACCCTGTTCATTTTCATCATGTGGCTTTTTATGCTATTCCTTATCTTTCTGGCTTATGAGCCAACAAAACATCTTTCAATCTGGACAGGAATGATGGTATTCCTGATGGGGGGACTGGCCATGATTGCCCCGGTACAGGGCGGAATTGGCCCATGGCACTTCATGGTTTACGAAACCCTTTTTGTTTATGGAATTGACAAGGCACATGGAAAAATATTTGCCCTGATTGCTCACACTTCCACTAATATTATTTACTATCTGATTTTTGGACTTCTGGCATTCATCATGCTTCCCATTCTGAACAATTCCAGGTCTTCAAAAAACGACAACACTTCAAAATAGGAAACTTCTTACAACCTAGTTATAAGTTGGTAAATAAGAGTACCTCTTGCTATAGTGCATCATCTGCGCTGCATAATCCACAGGATAGTTAATCTTAACATCTGTCATTTTACCATTCTCTTCAACCGGTATCAATACCGGATTAATGAACCCGCTATAAGGGGATAAATTCAGCTTCTCGTATCGTGTCCTCATTTCTTCATGCAGGATTTTATCAACTTTTACTCCATATTTTTCCACCAAAACTTTTCCTGCCTGATAATCACCCTCAGACTTTATTCTTTGAACCTTCCGGAGTAATTCACCAAACAATGACCTGAGCTTATCGAAATCGTTGATCCTGCAATAGGTTTTGCCATCTCTTGATAATAGTTCAATCACATTGTCATCCATACCTCTTTCCAGGCACCATCTGGCTATCAGCTGGCGGTTTCGCATGTGTGCCTGCTCAATGTCCTTGCCAGGCTGAATCCGCACCAACTGTGTCATCAGTCCGTTTCGTATAAAACTAATGTATCCGGCTTTTGCCACATCCTGATTCGGAATCAGTCCCAGTTCCACCATTTTTGGATCCATGATATAATAGAGTGCAAACAGGTCGGCACGTGTTTCCTCCAGTGGTGCCTGATAGTTCTTCAGCGCATCTGAGGCAACTCCCGAATTCAATTGTCCTGAGCCATGTCCCAGACATTCGTGCAGATCTATCCTGATATTGCTTGCCAGAGAACCATATTTCCTGGCTAGTTCAATTTCATCCTTATCCGCAGCAAATTCTTCAAGGAAACCGGTTTTCAGATTTGCCTGATCATACGAGTACATTATGTTTTCCATGGTAACCGATTTTGAACCATATTCTTTTCTAATCCAGTCGGCGTTGGGCAGATTAATCCCTATTGGTGTGGCTGGATAACATTCACCACCAAGCTGCACAACTGTGATAACTTTGGCTGTTATACCCTTTACTTCCTTCTTTTTAAATTGATTATCTATGGGTGAGTTATCTTCAAACCACTGCGCATTACTGCTCAGAATTTCAGTCCTCCTGGTAGCTTCAAGGTTCTTGAAATTTACAACTGATTCCCATGTGGCTTTTAAACCAAGCGGATCATCGTAATTCTCGATGAAGCCATTAACAAAATCTACCAGTGCAGTTTGATCCTTAACCCACGAAACGTTATATTCATCCCAGGTTGTCAGGTTACCGGTTTTATAATATTCTATCAGTTTCAACAGTGATTCAGACTGATTGGGTGTTTCGGTAACTGTTTGAGCCCTTTGAAGCCAGAAGAGTATCTTTTCTATGGCTTCACTATACATACCACCCATCTTCCATACCACCTCCTCAACCATACCATTGTTCAAAATAACCTTGGAATTAAGTCCATAAGATACTGGTCTTGGATCCTGTGGCTTTTTCATTTTATCATAAAAAGACTCAACCTGCTGCTGACTGACACCTTCATAGAAATTAACCGCAGAATTGGCAACAATATCTTTCTGTGGATCCTGACATACTTTTTTTGGTAAAATTTCAGGATCGAAAATAACAGGCATTATTTCCTGCATAAAATCTTCCAGCGACTGGTCCGGTTTCAATGGGAATTTATTATTATTAGAATTTTTAATCAGAGAATTAAAATACGCTTGTGTAAAACCCGGAATGAACTTGTCTGTTGAATAATGATGATATATACCACTGGAAAACCAGATCCGTTTAAGATAGATGATGAACTCTGAAAATTCCTCAGTCTCCCTGTTTCCGGAATATGTTTCATAAATAATTTCGAGGGTTCTTCTGATGGCAAGGTTGTATTTGCCATTTTGATCATAATAAATATCCCGCCCGCATAATGCAGCCTGACTCAGATAATAGACAAGCTTTTTCTGATTTAGAGTGAGTGAATCAAATCCGTGAACCTGGTATCTTAAAATTCTCAGGTCAGCAAATTGTTCAACATAATATTCAAAATCACCTTCGGCCTTATCAGGCTCATTTTGAAATCCATTACATGCAAATAATAATAGCCCCATAGAAATAATCAGTATTTGTTTAATGCTTCTCATATTGTATAAATTTTTACATAGTTACAAAACGTCATTCATATTAAGAAATTACTGGTTAATCATAATACTGTGAATGATGGTAGTGCATACAGCTAAAATTAAATACAGCTGTTTAGTAAAGTTCACAAAGTTGATAAATAAAGATGGATTTATCTGACATTTATTTCAATAAATTTTGTAAAAAAGTGACCCTGCTGATCTGTTCCCTGCAAAACACATTTGAATATACCTGTATGATCAGATGTATAAAAGGTAACTTTTCCGGCACCGGATCTTTCAATAGAAATATCAGGTTCCCAGAATAATGTAATCCTGCTATCAGACTGTGGATTATCGCCATTGAGATAGTCGGGGATACTGAACTGATGATCAATCATTAGTATATCCTGTTGAAATTCCTGTATCTGACTCAGGCTGCTATCCTGTCGACCCAGAATGGTTGATATCTCAATAATACCTGCGCTGTTAAGGGCTGTATATCTTTGAATGTCAGAAGGCCATGTAGAGATTGAAATATTTCTGATTTCTTTTGGAGATATCTGATTTAATATTTCTATATCTGTTCCGATTGCAATACCATCAAGAACAATAATTGCCCCTCTCAGAACACCAGGTGAGCTGGTGCGACCTGTAAAAATGATCTCCCTGTTAACAATCTTATAATCTTTAATCTCTTTGATAACATCAAGAACACTTGTATATGAAGCAAATCTTTCATAATCATACCCTTTTCTTACATTACCTTTCTTTTCCTGTATTTTACCCTGACCATACCTCCCTGAATAAAGCAAAAGAGGATTCCTGTATTTGATCATATCAATTGATTGGTTGTACTTCCATTGCTCCTTGTTTATAACCTTATTCTCAAGAATGTTATCAGAATAGTGATTAAATAGTTTCAGAATGCTGCCTGACCTGCCGCTTTCGTTTGCAACAGCAATGGTCAGAAAGTTGTAGTTAATGATATTATTGTCAAAGATAATATGAAATATGCCCTGAGCATCCGATGCAGCCTGGTATGTACGCAGGTCAAGTGAATGTATGATTTTAATCCTTGCATCTTCAACAGGATTTCCTTTTTTATCCAGTATCTGTCCTCTGATCCCATCATTATTATAAAATGGCACAGGATCTCTGACCTCGTTCCTGATTAATTTAACCAAAGGCAGCGATTTGACTTTGTGAGTAAGTAAAATAAGATCAATGTCTTCACCGGATATCCTGGAATCGATCCATTCACCGTGGATACCTGTCAGTTCTGTAATAAAATGAAAATAATTTTGCATGGTCAATTCATTGCCCAAAGCATATTTATCATTGAATACAGCAATATTTGCAAGCAAATCGGCTGAGCTTTGATTATTGAATTCAAGAATAACTCTCTCTCTGGTAGTATAGTAATTCTTAATAGCCGAAAAGGTCAATCCCTGATTCGCAAATCCCTTATCCAAAAAAACATTTCTGGTCGCTATCAGATTACCTACTTCATCCAGTAAAGAACATTTCACAATTCCGCTTTCATAACTCTCATCAGGTATTTTTACAAGCCGGTAATTCTTAAATTCAATCGAAGCAGCCCATCCGATTTTAGCTTTCTGTTCAACGATAAAGTAAACCTTTTCCGTTTTGTTTTGATCTGAACTTCTGAGAGTGAAAAGGATATTTCCGTCTCTCAAACCTGAATGATTGAGCTGGATGCCGCCGGATTCAATTTCGGGAAAATTGAAATAACTGCCACGGATTACAGGTTTTACAAGCCGAATCCGATATTGCTTTAATTCCGGGATAAATGTAAACAATCCCAGTCCTTTGTATGTACTTTCTATTTTATTGAGTTGTTTTCCAGAATCATCTGTCAGATAACCTTCTATTTCAACCGGCATTCCTTGATTATCAGTTGCTTTAATGGCTACCTGATTTTCAAGTCCGGCAATAAGTTTACCTCCTTCAGGGAAAATTTCCAGATAAACTGTTTTTTTCGCAATTGGAAAGGGTACTATATATGTTTCCGAGTTTCTTTTATATCTGATCTTAAATTCCATCCACAGCAAATCGGAGTCAATATTTTCAGGGAGTTCAAAACTGAAATGACCACTTCCACTCTCATCAATAATGCCCCATCCACCGATAATATTTTTTCTAGGTGATTTGCATACGTAAGAAAATTTTGCGCGTTTTAAAGAGGAACCATCCACCAGACGAATCATTATCTTACCCTCAGCTTTATTTCCCGGATAATATAATTTACCGTTAAACTCAACCGAAATATCCATTCTTCCTGCAATATGATTGCTTACAATAATTTCTTTGGAAAAAGCCTCTGAAATCGGCATGTTTTTCATCCATCCTGTATATCCGATCAGATAATATTTTCCTTCTTCAAGTAAAGCAGGCAGAATAAAATAACCATTTGATGTATTATGATATAAAGGATACCGAAGATAAAGAACCTCTTTCCCAAAAACATCCACCAGTTTAATATTCAAATCATTACTTAGTTCTTCATTTGATAGTGTATTCTTTGCATAGGCTTTAAACCACAACTCATCACCAGGCTTATAGTAAGATCTGTCTGTTGCGATATAAACATGTTCAGTAAGAGATGACTGGTTATATTCTTCTGCATTCCTGATTAATGAAACCAATAATTCAGGTTCCTCATTAAATCCTGCTAAAATCTTAAAAAGCAACAAAAACGGGTATATATGATTCATAATATGGCTGGTTGTCTACTCCTCTGTACTCGCAACAGGTATTTCCGGCAAAATTTCTACACCTTTGTTCCTATTGAGTTTAACAATGGTTTCAAGAAGTGGTTCATCAGGTAAAATAATATTTTCTTTACCCCAAAAATTTTCATCTGTCTCTGAGATTTGTTTAATGAGAACATCATATGATTTGGAGATTTCATTGTTTTTGAAACGGAAAACATCAGTTGTATCCTTATCAGTAATAACGAATTCAGATATAGATGTAAAGGTGGAGGATATTCTGTTTCTCTTTCTGTTTTTGCGATTTCTTTTTATGTACAAACTAACTTCACTGCGCACATAATCAAGATTCCATTTATCATTTATCTTCCTGTAATTGACATAATAATTGGCATATAAAGGCTTGGTTTTCAGATTAATCGGACTCTTAACCACATACATGTCTTGTGCATACCCAATTCCTTTGGGACTAAGGCTGAACTCTGCCTTAACGATGGCATATGATTTCTTGTCTATATATATCCTGCCTTTATATAATGGAAAATGGAGGTCCTTTTGATCAAATCTGATAACATAAACCGGAACTCCTCTGTATCTTGATATTTTCTCAAGTTTGTAATCATAAAAATTATAATTGTCCTTATCAAAGAAACTGACGCCGTTTTTCACAATATCCAGCTTGAAATTATTATGAAGTCCACCCTGCACAATATAGTTAATATACTCCTGTGACCCGACATTGGAACCTTTTCTGCCCTTTAATATTTTAATCTGATCATTTCGGGATGAAACATATGATTCTTTATAGACACTCAGCACTGCTTCAGAAAGGGCTATATACTGATCATCCTTTCTGGATGATTCTCTGAAAAAGGCCGTCAGAATGGATGGATTGTTGTCATAATTTTTTGGAATACGTTTCATGGCTTCTTCAATCAGTTTTAAAGGTTTAACCGGTTTAATCCATACTTCCTTTATTATATGATCCTCCTGGGATAGTTTGATGGTAATAAACGATGAATCTATGAGGCTTAGAGGAATATTCTGGTTCTGATAGCCAAGATAAGAGACACATAATGTATCTGACTCATTATTTGATCTGAGGTTCAGGTTAAACTTACCGTCAATGTTTGAGACTGTTCCTATACTTTTGTTAGCAAGAAACACATTTGCAAATTGAATCGGGTCACTGGTCTTTTCATCAATAACCTTTCCAATAACTCTTGGATTTGATTCTGTATTCAGGCAATCTGATGGCATCAGGACTATTTTGTCACTTTTCACGTAGTATTTAACATACTCATTGCTGAATATCTCATTCAGATATGATTTAACAGTCTGTCTGGTGCCTGATAATTTTACATATTTATTGACAGGAATATTGGAGCTGTATGTAAATGTAAAACCTCCCTTGTCAGCAATTTCATTTAACAATTTTTCGGCAGTTCCTGATTGTGAAACTATTTTTATTTTCCTTTCAAGTATGGGTTTCTGCGCCAGAACCGGCATAAATGAGCTAAAAATCAAAGAGATGAAGAGTGCATTGAAGTATCTTTGAATATTTTGCCTCATTATAGTCGGGATTATCGGGTTCTATAAATGTCAGACAACACTAATTTAGTTATTTTCTGACAATAATATAATCCTGTTGGTTTTCAATTTTTAATGAAGAGGTAAGTTCAATTTCCTTTAGAATATCATCAAGGGGTTGATTTTCAAAAACTCCTGTAATACTATCGCGAACCGGACTGTGAATGATTAATTGTTTATTGAAATAGGTTGCAATTGTGCTTAATACATCAACGGTGGGAGTTTTAATAAATTCAAACCTTCCGGTTTTCCAGGAGAGAAAATTCAGGTCGCTGTTTTGACCATAGATAATTCTTTTGGTAGCATATTCAAATGATGCAGTTTCATTCTTGACCAGCTTCACCTGATTTTGTCTGTTTCCTGTCTCATAAAGCCAGATTTTACCTGATATCACAGTTACGGTTACCGAACTTGAGTCATCCCTGATATTGAATCTGGTACCAACCACCTGTATTGTTGAATTGCTCGTTCTAACTAAAAATGGTAGTCTGTTACCTTTTATGACTTCGAAATAAGCCTCACCACTAAAGAATACTTCCCTGTGATTCTTATTGAATCGCTTATTGTAAGTAATGAAGGAATTTTTATTCAGAGTTACTGAAGTACCATCTGGCAGAGAAAAATCCTTAATACCTTCAGAAGAAATGATACTGACGGTATCATCTTTAGGCATATCATGAATAATCTTATAGAGACTAAAAGTCAGGATGAATGCAAAAATCAGCAACACCGCAGCCTTCAGTATAAATGAAGTTAATGGTAATTTTTTTGCATGTAAACGATACTTTGGTTTAAGGTGCGGTCTGATTAGCTCCCAATCTTCTTTAACATTAATTTCTTCAAAAGCTTTGAGTTGATGAGATTTTTCCCATAAATTTTTGATATGCTCAAATTTCTTCCTGTTACTTTCATGTTCTTCTATCCAACCAGTCAATTCAGCTTTTTCTTTGTCATTCAGATCATCTCTCAGAAATCTGATTATCAATTCTAAATCCATTTGTGAAATCATTTTCATTCGTAAATATGACATCTAATGATGAATATACACGTATTATAAACAATTCAGGACAATATTTCTAAAGTCCGGAGTTTATTACCTGAAGTAATCTTCCGGAACATTTCTTCTTAATATTCTCAATGCCTTACTTATTTGTGTCTCAATGGTCCTTTTGGATAATTTTAATTTTTCAGCTATTTCCCCGTTGCTTAAGCCATCAAATCTGTTCATTTTAAAGATACGTCTGCATTGTGCAGGTAGTTTTTCTATCTCACTGTAAATCTTCTTTTCCAGCTCAACCATATTTATATCATCTTCAGAAAATACTGACCTTTCGTAAGTTGTATTTCTTATCTGCCTGTGATGTTGCTCTCTGACGGCAATCTGGTTCAGGTAGTTGATACAACTATTATAAACTGATTTGTATAAATATGATTTAAATGAAGTATCAATGTTCAGGGAAAATCGCTTTTCATATAGTCTGACAAAAAACTCCTGTACTATTTCTTTTGCAACCTCCAGGTCATTTACATATTTGTTGGCAAAATAGGTCAGTAACGGATAATACTCATAGAAAACGGATTTGTAGAACTTTTCATCACCCGATCTTAATTTTTGTATGACTATTTCAAGTTCTTTATTCAATATAAGAAATCATTTGATCTGGTTTAAAATTAGTAATTAATCGTTGAATGGCAAAAATATCAACCATGGCGTCCGGATTTCAACTTTTTTGTTTACAACCTGTTTTGGATAAATTGATGAATAGCTTAATTTAGCATCAAACTTGAATGATAAGATCAGATGATAATTGAATCACGTGCTTATGCAAGGGCAGGGTTGCTTGGTAATCCTTCAGACGGATATTTTGGTAAAACAATATCAATCATTGTCAGAAATTTTGGAGCCATTGTTTCTTTATACGAATCTCCTGAATTGATGATTGAGCCTCAGGCTGCAGACTCACACAGATTCAGAAGTATATACCACCTGATGGAAACGATAAATCTCAGTGGTTATTATGGTGGTGACAGACTGATCAAAGCAGCAATTAAAAAATTCCATGAGTATTGTGATAATAACAATATCAGGCTGGTGAACAAAAATTTCACCATTCGTTATGAATCCTCTATCCCCCGGCAGGTTGGACTTGCAGGTTCAAGTGCAATTGTCACCGCTACCATGAAGGCACTGATGAAATTTTACGACGTTGATATTCCGGTAGAAATACTTCCTTCGCTGATTCTAACTGCCGAAACCGAAGAGCTGAGCATCAATGCCGGATTACAGGACAGGGTTATTCAGGTATATGAAGGATGCGTTTACATGGATTTTAATAAGGCATATATGGCCAAACATCAATATGGGAAATACGAATCCATCAGTCCCGTACATTTGCCAAAATTATATCTTGCTTATAAAATACAGCTGGGTAAGGTTTCAGGTAAGGTATTAAATACCATCAAACAGCGCTATGATGCCGGAGATAAACAAGTGATAGCCACACTGGATGAAATTGCCGGTTTGGCACAACAAGGTAAAGATACAATCATCAATCATGAATACGATCTATTGAATGATATCATAAACAGAAATTTTGATTTAAGATGCAAAATCATGCAAATCTCGGAAAGCAACATTGAAATGGTTAAAGCCGCCAGAAGTTGCGGAGCGTCGGCAAAATTCTCCGGCTCCGGAGGGGCTGTCATTGGTATGTATAAAGATGATGAGATGTTACGGAAACTGATTCTGACACTCAACAAGATCAATGCGAGAGTTATTAAACCATATATTTTATAGAGATAATGATAAAAAAAGCTATTATTCCAGCTGCAGGACTTGGGACCAGGTTTTTACCTGCCACCAAAGCCCAGCCAAAGGAAATGTTGCCTATTATTGACACACCTGTAATTCAATATGTTATCCAGGAATGTGTTGATTCGGGTATTGAGGATATCCTGATAATTTCAGGGAAAGGGAAACGGTCTATTGAGGATCATTTTGACAGGAATTTTGAGCTGGAAGCAAGAATCCGGGAAAAGGAAGATGAAGAAATTTATACGCAGCTAAGGCATATTGAAAATATGGCTAACATTCATTTCATCAGGCAAAAAGAACTAAACGGCCTGGGTGATGCCATTTATCACGCACGGTTTCATTGCGGTACAGAGCCTTTTGCGGTTTTGCTTGGCGATACCATCATTGATTCGGTTATACCTGTCATACAGCAATTAATTGATACCTTTGAACAATATAAACAGACAATTATTGCTGTTGAGACAGTGCCATCCAATAAGGTATCACGTTATGGTATTATTGGCGGAGATGCGATAAGCGATAAGTTATTACAGATAAACGAGATGATAGAAAAACCTGAAATGAAGAAGGCTCCCTCGAATCTCGCAATTGCAGGACGGTATATTCTTACACCTGAAATTTTCTCTGCACTTGAAAAAACGCATAAAGGCAAGGGCAATGAAATCCAGCTTACCGATGCGCTGCGGCTTCTGCTGAAAAGAGAGAATATGATAGCTCAGACAATTGAAGGCAAACGGCACGATATTGGTAATAAGCTTGATTTTCTGAAAACAACAATTGAATTTGCACTCAAAAGGAAAGAATTTGCTGAACCATTGACACAGTTCCTCCATGAAGTAATCAGTAAATCAAAAAAGAGTGATAAATAACAAACAACGAAGATAATACTCGATGAACAGATCTTTTTACATATTGGCTGGCCTGATTGTTCTTCTTACCCTTTATCTCATTTTCCTGAGGGATAAGGCCAGGAGATGGTCTCCGAAATGGGAAGAAGGTTTTGAAACATTTCAGCCATCACTTAAAATAATGGATTTAATCGGTATCAAAGCAAATATGTATGTTGGAGAAATCGGGGGTGGTAACGGACGATTTGCAGTTAGGGTAGCAAGGAGAGTTGGAGATTCGGGAAAAGTATATGCCAATGATATTGACCTTAAAGCCGTGAGATACATGATGCAACGATGTGAAAGAGATGATATCAAAAATATGCAGGTCATTCTCAGCCGACCAACCAATCCAAATTTTCCGAGAAACATGCTGGATTTGGTTTATATTATCAATACATACAATTATTTTACTGATCCGGTCAGGCTTATTTCCAATACAAAATACTCCCTTAAACAGGATGGAAAACTTGCAATTGTAGCTACCGATCCAGACAAGGCAAAAAAGAAAAAAAAGAGGGGTGTTGCTAAAAAACTGATTTTATATCAGGTTGCCAGTGCCGGATTTCATCTTGTTCATATAGACACGACATCTCTGGTTTATGACAATATATATATATTTGAAAAAAGCATGCCATGAAACCAAACCTGTAAGTTATTGATCTGAAAAAAATTCTTCAACATCAGTATTTGTCAGCGTTAAGGTTATGTGAACCAATAACATCAAAAACAGCGTTTCCTTCAATGATTGTACCTTCTTCTGTAACTCCCCTGACAACTATCAGGTAATGACCGGTTCTGTCGGTTGTATTAAGTTCATCCCGCGGGCTGTCACAAAAACTTCCTCAATCCATTCTGTTTTGAATTTAAAATGCACTTCGACTTTGTTTTCCAGATCCTCTGCAAATAGCTCAAAAGTGACATGGTCATAATCTCCTGAAAAATAAATCTCTGCTTCAATAGTACTTTTTGACTGCCCGTAAGAATCTGAAGCGCTAAATAAAAGAACCATGCCAGATACCGGTAAAAATAAAAAACTGGTTTTCAAATGATTACGAACAAGTAAGCTGCAATGGTACATATTTCTCAACTCGATTACATTCCTATGAGACATGCCAATATCCCGGATTTTATCAAACCCGGAAAAGTGAACAAGATACACAATTGAATGAAAAAAACGACCTGTTTTACATCAGAATTTTTAGAAATACAAGGAATGGCTAGGAATTATTTTCAGAATAATTATTTTTGTGGTAAACTAACTGATTTTGACAAAAGATTATCATAGTTGTGAAATATTTCTCTGGCGCAATCTGTTTCTAATACTGATTTGACAGCAGGCGCTATTAGATATACCTCAGGCATGTTGTTCTCAGCATGCCTTTTTTATTCAAACTTAACCTTAAATAACCATAAAAAATGAACAGAATCAGAAAAATTTACCTGGATGAAAATGAAATACCAAAACAATGGTATAATCTGGCCGCAGATATCAAAACAGAACCCTTTATGAGTC
>Ga0114922_10003117_pt1 | contig 15485 bp, 13 predicted proteins | sample AartaG_FD_100975 | JGI IMG/M metagenome (GOLD analysis project Ga0114922, IMG submission 100975) | Deep subsurface microbial communities from Aarhus Bay to uncover new lineages of life (NeLLi) - Aarhus_00045 metaG | ecosystem: Environmental > Aquatic > Marine > Oceanic > Sediment | place...
CGTCCGCCGGAACGCAAAAGATCCGCCTCCCGGGCCAGAAACGCCGATTCAGCCCGCAAACCACTACCCAAACTGACGAACATGGGCTAGTGTGTCGACACCCTTGATCTTGCGGGTTTGGGCGAACCTTGAATAGGCTCGCCCGAGTGTGTGCCACTGCTCTTGGGCAGCGTCCCCTTGGGTGTACGCATCGCACTGCTCAAGGCCCAAACTGACCGATTCTCGCCGTTGCGAGCCGCGAACTGCTCCCCTTTACGCGAAGCGTCAAGGGTCAGTTCGCGCGGTGTTTCAAGCGGGTGGAGGCGTGATCTTCGTTTGCTGCTCCGCGCGAGCTAAAGCTCGCGGCTCAATAGAATTACGAATGTTTCGCCCGATTGAATCGGTCAGTTTGAGTCAAGAGCAGTGGCACACCAACCCGCAGATTCAAGCGTGACGATGCACTAGGCCCGTGGCGGTGCCTCGGCAGGCGAGTGGAGAGGACCTCCGGCCGGAAGAGCGCCTCGTGCGGGCTTAATTCCCAGACAGAGCGCTGGTCAGCGCTCCGCTGACCACGCCGGTTACGAAGCCGGTGAAGCTGCTGCGGGCCTGGGTGGCGAGCATCTCTTCGCCGCAACCGGTCGCGGTCGTGGTCACCAGCAGGCAGATGACCGCGACGAGTAGACCCAGAAGGATTCTGCGCATGGCTGTCGCTCCTTTGCGCCAGGCGTTATCGGATTCGCTTCGCCCGCACTTGAGCAGATTCCCGGCAGATAAGCGCTTCGGCCCTCTCACCGGGTGTTTGACAAGCCTCGGTCAATGCGTCCGGCACGCCCTTAAGAACGCGCCGTAGCGGCCCTCCGGGCTCCCGCCTTGGTCGCCCGCAGCCTCGCAGGCCGTTGGGAATACGGTGTTCCTGCGCCTCGACGGCCGGCGGGGACGCCGGCCGCTTACAGATACTCCTTTAACGGGCTGTTATACTTCGGCCATCAATCGGCGGCCCCGGACGGATTGGACGGCAGCATGAGGACTCGCCTGGCCACGGTGCTCAACTTGGTAGTTCCCGGCAGCGGGCTGATCCTGCTGCGACGGGAGTGGCTGGGCCTGGCGGTCGCCCTGCTGTTCACCATCCTGGCTGAGGTCACGCTGTTGGGCGTGCTGATCTTGCCGGCCACCATCCCGCCGTGGATGACCACGCTGTGCTTCTCGGCGGCGCTTTTGGTCTGGCTTGGCGCCCAGTGGCGGTTGTACGTCCGGATTCGGATCGCGACCGGGCCGGCCGTGGAGCGAGAGCTGAGACTCCTGCGCCAACAGGCCGCCGAGGCGGTAGCCAGACAGGCCTACGCCGAAGCCGCCGACATCCTGCAGGTGGTCTTGACCCTCGACGACGAAGACGTGCCCGCCAACGCCCAATGGGCGGAACTGATGACGCTCATGGGCCGCTTTCGCCAGGCCCGTCGGGCTTGGCGCCGCGTACTGCAGCTTGATCGCGCCAGCCAACACCACCGCCAGGCCACCGAAGCGCTGGCCTCGCTGCCCGAGCGCTGATCCGCAATCCCCGGTGTTCGCAACTGCCGACCGTGGCGACGGCTACCGCAACCCCTGGGCGACCGAGGAGGACCCGATCGAGAAGCGGTGGACGGCCTGGTTCGATTTGCCGGAGAGCTCGTCCTGGACGGAAACCTTCAGCACGTATTCGCCGGGCCCCAGCGTTTCCGGCAGGGTGATCATCTGGGCCAGGAAGAAGTCGTGGCGACGCCGGCGGGAGAGGTCCACGATGTTGGGCTCCTCGCGCCGCCAGACGGATCGGCCGTCGGGGGTCAGGACCTCCAGCTCGTTCGACAGGACCGTCCGGTGGCGGCCGTCGGTGGTCTTTTCTGAGAGGAAGTTCCCGATCTCGGTGTAGACAATCGCCCGGTTGGCCCGATTGGCAAGCAGCGCGCTGCCGGGCATCTGGTCGTAAACGCCAAAGGTCTGGACCCGCGTACACAGGGCGACGGTGGGGATCTGCAAGTCGCTTCGTTCGCGCAGCGGGACCTCCAGGGCCTCGACGGCCTCGAGGGCCGCCGCGGACGCGGTCAGCGGGCTCTCCAGCGCGTCGCGGGTGGCGATGATCGCTTCGATTAGCTTCCCCAGCAGTTCGGCGTACTCGCCGGAGGTGTCGCCGGGCGGTTTCCGGGCGGCTTGGTCATCACCTACCGCGAGCCGGAGCAGGCGCAGTTCCCACTGGGCTACGGTATCTTCGGGGTGTTCCTCGGCCCGCTTGCCCAGTGCGGCGATCAACTCCTCGAGGCTGACCTGGCTTGGCGGCGGATCGGTGGCCGACAGTGGACTGTTCGTGGTCTGCGTCGTCTCGGGTCCTGCCTCGGCCAGATCGGCTCCCAGTGGAGTGAGGATGAAGACCGACTCGATGACCGGCATGGCCGGTTGGGGCGGTGGTGGTGGCTGCGGCGCCTCGCCCACCGGGTCGGCAGCATCGTTAACATCCAGGGGCCTGTTCACCAATGCCGTGGCCCGGACCGGCTGGTGCTCTGCAGCCGACACGACGGCGGGCTCTTGGGGAGGCGCGGGCTGCTCGGTCGGCTCCGAGGCCTGGTTGAGCCGGCCGACGAACTCGAGTACCTGCTCGATGGTCTCCTCTTGGTGCGGGTCACTCACTTCCTCGGCGGGGGGTGAAGATTCGGGCTTTTGCTCGGCCACGACCGGCCCCGGGGCTTGCTCGGTCCTCCAGCCGGTAAAATCGTCGCAGCCGGCCAACAGGATCAAGGCTATGGGTACGATCCGGACGAAGGTTTGCATAGCGCTCATCTCTTTGCTCCGGCCGCGGTTCAGGCAGTTGACCGTGGGGACACGCTGTGTTTGACGATGAACGTCTCGACGGCCCGGGCGACGTCGGCCAGCCCGGTCTTGGTCGCCAGGTCGGTCTCGTAAAGGTCGCACAGTTGCTCCTGCAAGTGCTCGACGGTGACGCCTTCGAGGCGCCGCGAGAGCACGGCCGGGTCGTGCCCCAACCGCGGGACCAGCGACCTCACCGACATGCCGGCGGCGACGGCCTGCTTCGCCTCCAGCAGGCGGCGGATCCCCGAAGCCAGTCCGCCGATGGCCCGCATGGGGGCGGCCCGGTCAGTGGCTAGAACCTGCTCCCAGGCCCGCAGGGCGCCGTCCACGTCACCGGCGGCCATCGCGTCGGTGACCCGGAAAACCGTCTCTTCCCGATGCAGACCCACCAGCGCGTCGACGTCGGCGATGCTGATCTGACTGCGGGCCCCGACGTAGGCGGCCAGCTTGCCCAGCTCGCTGTCCAGCATGCCCAGGTCGTTTCCCACGAGTTCGCGCAACCGGTCCGCCGCCGTCCGGTCTATGACCTTGCCGTAAGCGTCTCGACTCCGGGGCAGGATCCAGGAGGAAATCTGGTGAGGCCGGGGAGCACGACACTCGATGATCTCTCCGGAAGCGGCGACGGCCTTGTATAACCGCGTGTTTCTGGGCAGCGAGTTGCACACCAGGATCAGACATCCGCCGCCGGTCGGGGCTTTGCAGTAGGCTTCGAGCTGCTTGCGGTAGCGCGTGATGAACGGGTCGGCCGGCTCGACGATGACCACCCGCCGCTCGCCCAGCAGGCCCAGGGTGCGCAACTCATCGAGGGCGTCGGCCAATTCGGCCGTCCCGCCGTCGATGCGGGTGGGGCCCATCGAGCCCGGGTCGTCCCCCAGGGCCAGGTTGACGATCCGCCGGATCGCCTGCCGCCTGAGAAACGGCTCATCTCCGAAAACCGCGTACACCGGCTGCACGGACGGTTCCGTTGGGGTCATGGTTCGCGGCTCGGTTGTGCGTATCTTTCGGCCAGGCCGGGGATGTCCGTTAGCCGCAGCTTGGCCCGGGTGATGACCTCGGTCGCCGCAGGATCGAGGGTGGTCGCTTTGTGATAACACTCGCGGGCGGTCAGCTCGTCGCCCCGGTAGATGGCGACGTCGCCCAGGTTTAGCCAGGCCCGGACGTCGTTGGGGTTACTACGGACGATCCGCTGCAGGTGTTCGGCCGCCTGGTTGAACTGCCGACGGTTGATGTATACCCGGGCACTGCCCTCCAGTGCCGACCTCAGGTTTGGCTTCTGCTGAAGGGCCAGTTGATAGGCTTCGACCGAGGCGTCGTAATCGCCCTCGAGATACAACAGCGAGGCCAAGTCCACCAGGGCGACGGACATGGCGGGGTTCTGGCGCAAAGCATCGCGCAGCCGGGCCATGGCCAGCCGCCGCTCCCCGCGATCGCGGTGCCAGAGCCCTTGCTGATAGAGTTTTGCGGAGTGTTGCCGGTCCTCTTCGCTGATCTCGCGAACATGTCCGGCCAGGGCGGCCACAGCCTGGCCGTCTCCATCCCTAAGGTGGCCCGGAGCGCTGCCCGGCTTGGGCATCGGCGTCAGATCGAAGGTCGCGGCCGCTTCAACGGTGTTGCCGCCCAGGTCGGTCACGGTGATGCGGGTGACGACCCGCCCCTGCAGATCCTTAGGAACCCGCCAGTCGTACCGCCCGGTGTTGGCCAGGTTGCCGGCAATGACCTGCCATTTCCCGTCCGGAGCGAGGCGATAGGCCAACTCGATCGGGCGCGGCGGCAGGTGGGCATCCAGAGCGGTCCACCGGATGGAGACGGTCCCCGAGTCCGCCGCCCGAGGATCGATCCGCGGGCGATGCAGTTGCACGATCGGCGGGGTATAGTCCACGTAAACCCATTGCAGCGGCTCGGTGTCGCCCGAGGGTTCGGGCCCGGAGGACCCGGCTGCGTTGGTCACCACCAGGTAGAAGCCGTAGAGCCCTTCCTCCGGGGCGTTGAAGGCCAGAGGCGGCTGACGGTCGTCATCCTGCCCGTAGAGCTGCCAGCTAGCGCCCTTGTCCCGCGTGTACCAGAGGCCCACCGACTCGAGGGGCAGAGCCCCCTCGTTGACCCGGTACCCGATGTCGAAGACCTTGGAGCGTACCCTGGCGATGTGCGGGCTCGGTGGAGGCGCACCGACGGCGGCGGCCGTAACAGCCGAAACGACCAACAGGCATCCATGCCGAACAAGAATGTGCCGCATTGCGCGTTACGAACTCAGCTTGGTGTCGGGCTACCCATGCTCATCCTACGGCATATCGGACCTCGGGCGAAGTCCGCTTGATGAAAACGCCGTCGCCAAACGTCCGCTGGCGTGCTTCGGTCCCGTTTCCGAGCCCCAAGCGGCAGAGCAGGCAGGTAAGCCGTTTTCAAACAATAGATTGTCATTGTTTCGCCCGCGCGGTGCGCGACGCCGCGCCGCCCCCAGGCCCAGGCGGCGTACGTCCTGGAAAACCGTGGTTTCTGCCCGCTGAGCACGGGTTTTCGGCCGGAATTGCTTTGCCTGGTCCCGCCGAGAGTGATAGACTCCGCTGCCCTTTTAGAGCGGGTTCCCGCGCGAGCCCGGTCTACCGCGATCCACAGAGGAGCTGTCTAATGCAAGAGTACGACCAGCTACGCGAACTCGTGGAAATGGCTGCCGACGACGTCGCCAAGGCGACCGGCGGCAACAAGGCTGCCGGGACCCGAGTGCGCAAGATCATGCAGGACGTCAAAGCGATTGCCCAGGAAGTTCGCAAGAAGATCCTTGAGGTGCGCTCCGATCAGTCGTCGTCCGCCTAGACCCGCTTGTTTCCGTTCGTCCCAGGACCGCGCATCCCGTCCGCCGTTCGCCGAATCGGAGGGATGTATCGGCTGGGAGCGCTCCCTTCGAGGCCTACCGACGTGCCGCCGCCGTTGCTCTATGACCTGACCAAGGTTGACCTGAACCGGGTCCTCTTCACCCGCGAGCAGATCTACGAAAGACTGCCCCACCGCTTCGAGTTCATGCAACTCGACGGGGTGGTGCACGTGGATCGGGACGCGGAGGTGGCGGTTGCGTATCGGGACGTCCGGTCGGATGAGTGGTGGGTGCGGGGACACGTCCCGGGCCGGCCCATCTTCCCTGGAGTGTTAATGCTCGAAACCGCCGCCCAGTTGGCGGCTTTCGTCAGCGCGTACATCCATGAGTTCGCTGGATTCATGGCCTTCGGCGGCGTGGACAACTGTAAGTTCCGCGGCGCGGTTATTCCGCCGGCCCGGATCTGCATGATCTGCCGGCAGATCGAGAATCGCCCTCGACGAATCGCGGCCGACTGTCAGGCGGTATTGGACCAGGCCGTGGTTTTCGAGGCCAGGATCACTGGGCTGCCGATCTCAAGTGATCCCGGCGAGTGATCCTGCGCCGCCTGCGCAGGTGCTGCCCCGGCGAGAACCTCACCCGGATCACTAACCCCGCCACTCGATCTACCCCTCGCGCAACTCGAGGGCCTTTTCACGCTCGTCCAGTTCTCGCGCCTGTTGTTCGAGCCGGGCCCGGTCGGCCTCAAGGGCTGCTCGTTGAGCCCGCAGTTCCGCTTCGCGGGCGGCGAGTTCCTCCTGATAGCCGGTCAGGTCGTGTAGTCGGCCCCGCAGGGCGGCATCTTGACGATCGAAGAACTCCGCCTCGCCCCGGGCCGGTCGGCGCTCCGCTGCATCGCCTCTGCGCTCAGTCTCACCCTGCCGGGCGTTGAACCTCCGCCACGATGCGGCGATATCGTCGCGCAGCAGAACCAGCTTCCTTTCGATTTCGTCCAAGTCGGAGTCGCCCCAGGTTCGTTCGGGCGGGGATGATGGAGTCCCCCATCCCCAGTCCGCCCCGGCTGGATCCTGTGCTCGTCCCGCCGGCGCTGCTTCGACGAGATCTCCATCGCTACCGGCCAAGGCCAGCTCGATCCGCCCCACCTGAAGCCGATGCCCCGGACCAAGCGGCGCCAAGCCAGCCGGCCGGCCGTTGACCAAGGTAGCCGACTCGGCGCTCAGACCGAAGATGGCCGGCTTGCCGTCCACCGCAAACACCAGGGCCTGGACGGGACTGACGCTCTCGTCGTCGAGCCGGACAGCCACGCGCTCGCCTCGGCCCACCACGGCGCACGCCTCGTCGACTGTCCCGACCGACGAGCCGTCCGGCAATCTGAAACACAGCGGCTGCGGCTGCTTCAACGGGTCCGGGGCCGCCGCGCCGGACGGGGGCGCCACCCTGCGAAAGGTGTGAATCGCCACCTGAATGGGCGTCTTTCCGACTCGGACCAGGTCGCCGTCCCGCAGGACCGCCAGGTCCACGGTTTTGTCGTTGAGCATGGTGCCCGCGTCGGTGTACAGGTCCTTGAGCAGCACGGCCGACCCCGTGTTCACGATCACGCAATGGGCGGGTGCGATCGCCCGGCCGTGAAGCAAGATAAACGCATCGCGCCGCGAGCCGATCAGCGTCACCGGCCGGCGCAGGTACCAACTCTTCTGGGACGCGGTCCCTGCTCCGGCGGTGATGCGGATTCGAGGCGCATCCTCCGGCAGGAGGAGGGCTTCAGCCTCGCGGCTCCTTGGAGCAGAGCCCATTGATCTCTCCCCGACTATTCGACGGCCCCTCCCTGGTTTGCCTGTGACGTGCGGGTCGTCTAGGGTGTCTCTGTGAAACCTACGATTCGTACGCGTCGAAGGCAATTGGTTATTCCGCCCGGGTGGAGGTGCGGAACGCCGGCCTTGCTTCCCGGATACTCATGCACCTGTTGCTGACGAACGATGACGGTTACCAGGCCGACGGACTGGCGGCGTTATGGGCGGCGGCGGCGCCCTGGGGGCGGATCACGGTGGTGGCCCCCCGCGATGGACAGTCCGGACAAGGCCACAGCGTAACCACCACAGACCCGATAACCGTCGAGCTCATCGACGACCCTCGACTGGGCCCGACCTACGTCTGCGACGGCACTCCGGCTGACTGTGTCCGGCTGGCCCTGACCGAACTCGTCACCAGCCCCATCGACTGGGTGCTGGCCGGTATCAACCACGGGGCCAATCTGGGCATGGACGTCTACTATTCCGGGACCATTGCCGCGGTGCGGGAAGCAGCCATCCTCGGATGCCGAACGGTGGCCCTGTCGCAGTTCATCGATCCTGCGCTGACCACCGACTGGGAGCAGGCGGCCAGGCTCGCCGGACCGGTGCTGGGCCAGTTGCTCGGACGGAGCGGTGCGGCTCCTCCGATCTGGAACCTCAACCTGCCGCGCTCGTCGGCCGCCGCCCCGCGCGTTCACGTCGTACCGCTTTCGGCCGACCCCCTGCCCGTGCGGTTCGAACGGAGCGATGCGGACGATCATGGTCCCGTCGAGTACCGCTACTGCGGCGTTTACACCCGGCGCCAGGCCACTCCGGGAACGGACGTAGCCACCGTCTTCGATAACGACATCGCCGTGACACCCATGACGCTCGAGGGCACGGAGCCTTCCGGGCTGGCGGGCGGTGCGGCGGATGGGAAGCGGCGGATCAAGCCACCATCTTGAGCAACTGCATGCAGAACAGGCCGGCGTAGGTGCCCAGGACGTAGCCGGCCACCGCCAGCAGTGCCCCGACCGGGGCCAGTGACGGATGAAAGGCCGAGGCCACCACCGGGGCGCTGGCGGCCCCGCCGATGTTGGACTGTGATCCGACGGCCACGAAAAACAGCGGCGCCCGGATCAACCGCCCGACGCCGAGCAGCACCAGCACGTGACAGGCCATCCAGACGAAGCCCATGAGGACGTAGGCCGGGTACTTGCCGATCTCGGCGAAGTTGGCACCGGCCCCGATGCAGGCCACCAGCAGGTAGATCATCACCGTGCCGATCTTGGAGGCCCCGGCGCCTTCGAGGTTGCGGGCCCGGGTGAAAGACAAGCCGATACCCAGGGCCGTTACGATGATGAACTTCCAGGCGAAAGAGGTGATCATGGAGCCGACATCCGGCAGCCACTCCGCCACCTTGTAGCTCACCCAACTACCGACGAAACCCAGGGCCAGGATCATCATCAGGTCGGGCATCGACGGAACCCGGGTGACCCGCTGCTGGAAATCGGTCATCCGCCGTTCCAGGTCCCGGATGGCTTCGGCGTTGGCCCCGGTCCGGTTGTCGATCGCGTTTTGATGACCGGACAGGTAAAGCAACGTGCCCATCCAAATACTGGCTACGAACACATCCACGACGATGATCGGCCCCAGCATGGCGTCGGTGGCGCCGGCGGTTTGCCCGATGGCCACGAAGTTGGCCCCGCCGCCGATCCAGCTACCGGCCAGAGCGGCCATCCCTTGCCAGACGTCGTCGGGCAGCCAGGGGTTGCAGATGGCCAGGGAGATGGGCCCGCCGATGACCACCCCGGCGGTGCCCGCCAGGAGCATGGTGACCGCCTTGGGTCCCAGACGCAGAATCCCCGGCACGTCCAGCGAAAGCACCAGCAGCAACAGGCTGGCCGGCAGCACGAAATCCTTGACCCAGTTATAGAGAGGCGAACTGTCCGGGATGATACCCAGGGTGGTCAGGGTGGTCGGCACGAAGTAGCAGAACACCAGAGCGGGCACGACCTTGAAGATCCGCCCGACGATCGGACGTTGGGTCAGCCAGAAGATGATGGCCAGCACGGCCAGCAGAACCGCCAGTACCCCGGCTGGGTGCTCGATCCAGGGCCCGGCAGGCATGTCGGCCGGTGCGGAGGTCGCGGTAGCAGACAGCGCGGACGTGCCCGCCTGAGCGATCAAAGCAAACATGGCGGCGTGATAGTGGATGATCGGTCCAATGTCCACTGACCGGGTGGACTTGAGATAGTCTGGAGTCGGCTCAAGTCGTGAAGTTCGACGCGTCCGGCGGCCGATAGACTCTCAGAAGCATGTACGTTCTAGCCGTCATTCTGGCCCGGGCGGGCAGCAAGGGGCTGCCCGACAAGTGCGTGCGCCCGCTGCTGGGGCGGGCGGTGATCGAGTACACCTTCGACCACGCCTTGGCGGCTGAATCACTGGGGGCAATTGTCCTGAGCACCGATTCGGAGCCGGCCAAGCGGCTGGCCCGGGCGCGGGGGATCACCGTTGTCGATCGACCGGCGGAGCTGGCCATCGACGCTGCTACCGTGGATGAGGCCGCCCGCCACGCGGTGCGGGATTTCGAGAATGCCGCCGGGCGAGACGTTGACGCTGTCGTCCTGCTCTACGGCAACATCCCCGTGCGGGCGGAGGGAATCATCGACCGCGTGGTCCGGCATCTGATCGGGACCGGGGCTGACTCGGTCCGCAGCGTCGCCCCGGCCACCAAGCAGCATCCCGACTGGATTCACCGGCTGGACGGTGACCGCATGACCCAGTACCGCCCGAACAGTATCTATCGGCGCCAGGACCTGGAACCGCTGTACTACCACGACGGAGCGGTGGCGGTCGTGACGCGGGCGGCGCTGTTTGCTTCCCCGCGCTGGGAGGGCGACTTCCAGGGTTTTCTGGGCGACGACCGCCGAGCCATCGTCCAGCAACCTGAAGAGAGCGTGGACGTCGACGGGCCCGTAGACCTCCACCTGGCCGAGGCCCTGCTGCGAGCACGGGGAGATGTGGCCGCAGCCCGTTCCCCGACGGACGTGCACCCGTCCGACATCACCATCGGCCCGGCGGTCATTGGCGCAGGCCGCCCTGTCTATGTCGTGGCCGAAGCCGGCGTGAACCATAACGGTTCGCTCGACTTGGCCTTGGAGATGGTGGACGCTGCCGCCGCCGCCGGGGCCGACGCCCTCAAGTTCCAGGTATTCACCGCCGACGCGCTGGTCACAACCGACGCAGCCGCGGCCGCGTATCAGCGAGCCAACGCCGGAGCCCAAACCCAGCACCAGATGCTCCGCAGCCTGGAGCTGCGGGCCGAAGATTTCGCCGTCATTCAACGCCACTGCGCCCAACGCGGCGTGGAGTTCCTGGCCACCCCGTTCGCCCCGCCGGACCTTGAAACGCTGCTCGGGCTGGGTGTTCGGGCGATCAAGCTGGCCTCGACGGATCTGAACAACGTGCCGCTGCTGCGGGCGGCAGCCGAGACCTCGCTCCCGCTTATCGTTTCGACCGGGGCGGCTGACAGCGGCGAGATCGAAGCGGCCGCGCGCCGGCTTGACGAGTGGGGCGCAGCAGACCGCATGGTGTTGCTGCATTGCGTCAGCAGCTACCCGACGCCCTGGAGTCAAGCGAACCTGCGAGCCATCGGGCAGCTTCAGCGGCGTTTCGGCCGGCACGCGGGCTTCAGCGACCACACCACCTCTGAGACAATCGGCGGCTTGGCGGTGGCGGCCGGAGCGCGGGTGATCGAGAAACATTTCACGCCGGACCGCCGGATGGACGGACCTGATCACGCCATGTCGCTCGAGCCCGGTCAACTGGCTCGCTACATCGGGAGCATCCGTCAAGCCGAAGCCGCTCTGGGCACCGGCAGCCTCGACGCAGCGCCCTGTGAGCAAGAGGTCCGCCGACTGGCCCGCAGGAGCATCGTCGCCCGCCGGGACATCGCACCCGGGGAGGTCCTCACCGCCGAGTGCGTCACGGTCAAGCGTCCCGGCGGCGGGCTCGAACCGGACCTGATGGACGAACTGCTTGGTCGCCGGGCCGTCAACCCGATCGCCGCCGATGAGCAACTCACCTGGGAGATGGTGCGGTGACCGCGGGCCGACGCCGGCGCGTGGCTGTAGTCACGGGGACCCGGGCAGAGTACGGCCTGCTGCGTTCCACCGCGCGGGCGATTGATGCCCACCCCAGGCTCCGGCTTCAACTCGTGGTCGCCGGCATGCACCTGCTGAAGAAGTTCGGCCGCACCATCGACGAGATCACGGCGGACGGCTGGCGGGTCGATGCCCGCGTCCCCATGCAGTCCGGGACCGATGATGGTCTCGACCAGGCCGTGGGCCTGTCTCGCGGCCTGGCCGGAATGGCCCGGTTCTTTGAGGGAGCAACCACCGACGTCGTCGTCGTTCTCGGTGACCGCGTTGAGGCGATGGCCGGGGCCTTGGCTGGTGTGACCACCGGCTGCCTGGTCGCCCACATTCACGGTGGAGACGTTGCCCCCGGCGACCTCGACGAGGGATTCCGACACGCCATCACCAAGCTGGCCCACCTCCATTTGCCCGCCACGCAGCAGGCGGCGCGGAGGATCATCCGTCTCGGTGAGCGGCCGGAGCACGTCCACGTGGTCGGTGCCCCGGGCCTGGATCGTTTGTTGGAGGTCCTCGGCAGTTTCGGGCAAAGAGGACACCGCAAGCAGCCGTGGGCCCTGGTGCTCCAACACCCCACCGGCCGATCACCGCAACGCGAGCGACGGACCATGGCATCCATCCTCCGCGCCCTGGCCGACAGCCACCTGAGGCCGGTGGTCATCTACCCCAACAGCGACCGCGGCCACACGGGCATCATCGCCGCCATCGAAGCCGCCATCGGCCGGGCCGGCGGCAACCTGCGCGTCGAGCGCAGCTTAGCCCGTGACGATTACCTGCGGCTGTTGGCCGATGTCCGGGTTCTGGTCGGCAACTCGTCGAGCGGGATCATAGAGGCCGCCTCAGCCGGGACGCCGGCGGTCAACGTCGGCGACCGCCAGGCCGGCCGGCAACGCAGCGGCCGATCCGTAATCGACTGCGGCGAGACCCGCGACCAGATCCGGACCGCCATCGCCAAAGCCTTGAAGCGACGACCCCGGCTCGGGACCCGCACCTGTTACGGCGATGGTCGCGCGGGTCAGCGAATCGTCGAGGTGCTGGCCCGTGCCGGAATCGACCAGCACCTGTGGCGCAAGCAGATTACTTACTGACTCAAGCTGACCGACTCTCGCCGAAACGAGCCGCGAACTTCAGTTCGCGCGGTGTTTCAAGTGGGTGGAGGCGTGATCTTCGTTCGCTGCTCCGCGCGAGCTAAAGCTCGCGGCTCCTCGGAGCGGGCCTGGTGCCTCCTGCCGGTTGTGGTCAGCGACTGTTGCGTTGCGGTCGGGTGGGCGCGCCGAATGGTTCAAGTTCCGCGAGGTACTCATTGGCGATGCGCACCAGCCGGCGGTCGGTCGAGCGATTGAGCACGACCCGGAAATCCGCAATCGCCCCCTCGATATCGCGCGTCAGAACCTTGGCTTCGGCCCGGAGCCGGTAGGCGTCCATATAGTCGGGATCCAGCTCGAGGGCCCGGTCGAAGTCCTGAAGCGCCCTGGCGAGGTCGTTGCCGGCCAGGTGCGTTCGCCCCCGGCCGCAGTATGCCGGGGCGTAGCCCGGCTGGAGGCGCATCGTCTGGTTGTAGTCGGCGATGGCGCCGGAAGTGTCGCCCAATTCGCTCTTGATCCCCGCTCGCCGGCAGAAAACGGTGTGATCGGTCGGATCGAGCATGACGGCCCGGTTGTAGTCGGCGATTCCGCCGGAGCGGTCGCCGTAGGCATGCTTGGCACGTCCCCGGGCCAGGTAGCCGTTGGCCTGATTGGGACGAAGGGCGATCACCCGGTCGTAATCCGCGATGGCCTCAGACTGTTTGCCGAGTACCTCGTGGCAGCCGGCCCGGGCGTAGTAGGCGTCTGGGTCCTTGGCCTGCAATCGCAGCGCTTCGTTGTAGTCCGCGATGGCCCCGCGCACGTCACCGGCCGCCCGCTTGGCGTTGGCACGGTTGTAGTAGACAACCGCCTCCCGCTTGCCCAGACGGATCACTCGGTTGTAATCCCGAATTGCACCAGCCGGATCCCCCAGCGCTTTGCGGGTCAACGCCCGCTGGTGATAGCCCAAGGGGTTTTCCGCGTCGAGCACGATCGCCTCCTCGTAGTCGGCCAACGCGGCGGTCAGCTCGTTCAGCGCCCGGCGGGCGTTGCCCCGTTTGCGGTACAGGTCCGCGTTGGATGAGTCGAGTTTAATGACTGCGGTGAAATCGTCGGCCGCCCCATGGGCGTCGCCGGCCGCCAACCTGGCCTTGCCGCGGCCGACGTATCCCTCGTCCTGCTCGGGTGCCAACTCGATGGCTTTGGCATAATCGGCGACCGCGTCGGCATGCCGCCCCAACCGAGCGTGGGCCTCGCCGCGGGCCAGGTAATGTTCGAGCGAGTCCGGCGACAGCTCGATCAGGCGGTCAAGATCGGCAACGGCCTCGGCGTATCGTCCCTCCCGGGCCAAAGTCTCAGCCCGTTGGGACAGAACCTGGGTGTCGTCCGGCCGCAGGGCCAGGGCCTCGCCGTAGTTGGCCAGGGCCCGGGCGCGATCGCCGCCACGCAGCCGCTGATCAGCCCGTTCGACCAGGCGGTCAAACGGATCGACGTTCGCCCCAGCCAGGCCCGGCCCCCTGAACCAGAAGATCACGCCTCCGCCCGCGAGCACCAGCCCGAACAGCCCCAAGGTCAGCACCTTGGACCGCTTGGACGTTGGCTCCGGCTGGGACGCGCTTGGTTGGTTCCACTTCTTCATGACCCTCGACCCTTGTCCCGTGCGGTCACGGCTGTGGTTCGTGGACACTATTGCCCCGGTCAGGAGCAGTGCGCACACCGGCCGGTCTCGCCGCGGCGTGTGGTTTCTCCTCTGGGGTTTATCGACCCTCCAGGTCGGCGGGTTGGCTTGAAAATGGGCCTTCGACGGTTGCAACGGCCCATAATACACCGCTGACTACGCTGGCGTCTGCGTGGTCTGTAAAGGTCGGAAATGAGCGGGGAGCATCCCCTACGGGGCGAACTCGCCCTCTCGCTTGTAGCCCGCCAGAGGCGAAACCTCCGAGTCAGCCCGGGAGGCTACCCGCGGTGGTAGCTGCGGATGATCCGGCTGGCTTTGTTGTCGGCTAGGTCCAGGGCGCCCAGGGTCTGACTGGCTGCGGTCCGCAAGGTCATGTTGGGCTCGTTCCGGGCAATCTCTAGCAGGCGCTGGACGCGCTGCTCGTCGAGGCGGTTGCCGTGTCGCCTGGCGGACTCGGCCAGCGAGGCGAAAGCGGCCAGCCGCAGTGACTCGTTGTTGGCCTCGTCGAAGGCGACCTCCGCCAGGGCCTGCTGGGCGCCGGGCGTGCCGATCAAAGCCAGCACCGAGGCGCAACGCGTGCGCAGCTCCTGGTTGTCGGCGCCCAAAGCCGAGATCAGTGCCGCCTCGGCCGCGGCGTGGTCCAAAACCGTTTGGCCGTCCAGCGCAACCCGATGAAGCGTTGCCGCCGCCTCCAGGGCGAGCTCCAACGCCAGGGCGTCGTCGAGCGGCGTCTCACCCGTTCGCGCCCGAATCTCGTGGAGCAGGTGCCTCAGCTCGGTTCGCCCGGCGGCGGGATCGGCGTGGCCAACGTTGCGGGCAACGGCCTCGAGCCGCTCGACCGCCTGGGTGTGGTGCGAATCGGCCAGCACGACAATAGGTGTATGGGCGTAGGTGAACTCGCCGCTCAAGGTTTGCACCGCCGCCTCCAGGTCCGGGGCTTCCAAAGCGGACGCGATGATGAAGGCCGAGACTCCCTCCCATTCCCGGCGAACGCGGTCCATTGCTTTGTAGAAGTTCGTCTCTGCCAGGACCTCGGCCCCGCCCTGACGCAGCTCGTCGGCTACGCGGTTGAGGTTCTCGGAATCGGCGTCTACCACCGCGAAGCGCTCCGTACCGCTAGCCCGCAGGGCGTTGGTCAAGACGGGGATGACCCATCGCGAGCCGGCGAACGGCGAGCGCGGCAGGGCGTTGCCC
>Ga0114922_10003118_pt1 | contig 15484 bp, 20 predicted proteins | sample AartaG_FD_100975 | JGI IMG/M metagenome (GOLD analysis project Ga0114922, IMG submission 100975) | Deep subsurface microbial communities from Aarhus Bay to uncover new lineages of life (NeLLi) - Aarhus_00045 metaG | ecosystem: Environmental > Aquatic > Marine > Oceanic > Sediment | place...
GGATTTATAGCCGAAGTATATTCAATTGAAGCACTATTCCTCTGGCTAGGAATCTTCATCTTACTTTTAAATTTCTTCCTATTACGAGGAGATTCTATGAAAAAACAAAAATAAAGGTGAAATTAATCCAATCTGAAAGAATTGAACATAAATTGAAACGCAAAGGTTTAAAATTTGCATATGAAGGTTTAATCGTTTTACTTAAAGGCTTTTAATTCCCCGGTAAGGTCATTAAACCAAAAATTGAAGTTGTCGTTGATTTCTCTCACCTTTTCCAATATTACGGTTGATTTATTTAATTGATTGAAGAAAGTTTTATCCATTGTAATAATACAATCGCAGTTACAAATCGCAGTTGCAAACATCAAGCAATCTATAGTATCATTATGTATAGGTTTTAATAGGGATGCTAATTCAATGATTAAGGGATTATCAGTAAACGAAAGCTCTTTAAGTCGTGCATTGTTTTGGATAGCATCAATTCCAATCCTTATATCTTGGGTAGTTATTTCGTTTGTATTAGATGATATTTTTAATCCTTTCGCTGTGAGTTCAAAAATGGTTAAAGTAGAGTAAAAATAATCATTAGATGATTTGGAAAGAAGATCAACCAAGAGCTTGTCGGGTATGGATTCTATCCCGATTTTGATGAGAGGTAAAAAGTATGAAGTGTCAATTAGAATCTTCATGATTCATATTCCTCAGTTAACTCCTCTTTAAATTGTTTCCAGGCATGATAGCTTATTTTAGTTTTGGGGGGAACATTCAATATCTCTTCTATGGAGTATAATTTTCTCACGATTAGTTGATCTTGATGAACGAATAATAAAATTGGTTGGTGCGGCTTAAACCCAAGTTTCTCTCGAATTACCTTTGGGGGAAATATTTCTCCTTTAGATCCAATCTTTAAAATTACGGTGTCAGTATTAACTGTCATGTTAAAATAGTATTACTCGAATTATTTAAATATTTCGAGTATCAAAAAAATAGAACTTTAGCATCAACAATTAGATTTCATTTTTGTTCACTCTTATATCGGATACGTTATATAATCAAAATTTAAGCAGAACAAGTATTAAAACCTAAACATTCTGTTTGAAATAATGACTGATGTCATTCAAATCTCAAAAAACTGAGAAAAATTACTCGGTACGACATACAACATGCTCTAGGCTACTCGGAATTTGATTCAATAATTGTTTCAAGCAATCTGGTTTGATGTTGATATCATTGAGCTCATCCAGTTTAAACCATTTGAAGATTATATCTGGGCGTTCAATTCCATGAAACTCCTCTTTTTGCCACTCATTTTTGGATGTTTTGGGAGATACTAGAAAGTAGAACCCAATTCCATGGATTTTCGTAGCTTGTTCCACATCAAGAGTACCTTCTTTGCCTCTAAAAACGAAGAAGAGCTCCATTATCCACAATAACCGTTGAACTTCTATCTCGAATCCACCCTTTTTTTTGATAATTCTCATGATTGCATCTTTGGTGGTTTCATCAAATATTGGTCCACCTCCAGAAAGTTTCCAGACGTTGTCATTCTCGTATCTATAAAGTAGGACTCGATTTCGCTCAATCATGACTGAACGAATGTTTGGTCCCCCAATAGTCCCTTTTTCTGTGCCAAAGCCTATTTGATTTGATTTCATTACAAACATTTAGAATACTACTGCACATATAAAATTATATTCATCATTTAGAACTGTTAGAGTAGTTATAATATTACATTATTTATATCACAAATATACTTTTGAATTAACAAAAAATTCATTAGAATATAATAATAATAATAATTATGAAAGCTGCCGTATTAGAAGGCGTGAAAAACCTAGTTGTTAAAGAAATCCCTACACCAATACCATCAAAAGATATGGCGCTTGTAAAAGTAAAAGCGTGTGGAATTTGTATGACCGATTACAAGGCGTTCGCTGGTGAACGAACAAATGTGATCTTTCCAACCATATGTGGCCACGAATTTTCAGGTGTTATAGAGCAAGTAGGCGATAATGTAAAGTTTTTTAAACCAAACGATGAAATAATAGCCTCTCCTGTCTCTAATTGCGGAATTTGCGAGGATTGTAGGCGTGGATTAGCACAATATTGTAAAAATGGAGCTGTTATAGGTGGTGACGGTATGGACACTATCATTGACGGAGCATTTGCTGAATACGTTCTTGTCCCAGAAAACTCGCTTTATCACAAACCTAAAAATATTAATTTTGATGCTGCAGCGTTAGCAGAACCCCTCGCAGGGTCGTATAAGGGAATGATCGAATATTCAGAATTGAAAATATCTGAAGATCTCGTAATTATTGGTGCTGGAGGTATGGGCCTGCTTGCATCCATGATAGCAGAAAGAGCAGGTGCCGCGAGCATCGTTATGATCGATATAGAAGATTGGCGTCTGGAATTTTCAAAAAAATGTGGCGCTACTCACTTGGTAAACTCCCAAAAAACTGATGCGATTAAGGCAGTATATGAGATTCTCCCGAATGGACCAGATATTGTATTTGAAGCTGCTGGACCTTTAGCTGCAGCCCAACTTGCGTTTGACTTGTGCAGGCGGGGAACCAGAGTAAATGAGTTCGGAGTCACTACTGAAGGAACAATCGCAATCTCTCCAGCTGAAGTTCATTGGAAAGAAACACGCGTAGATGCATCGTTTTCAGTATATCCAAGAGCCATGCAGCGCTCGATCCGATTGATGGAAAAAGGGTTTGTCGACCCTAATAAAATTATTACTCACAAGTTCAAGCTGGATGACATAAACGAAGCCATGAAGACAATGAAAACACCAAAGCGGGTTAAAATAATAATTAATCCTTAATTTTAGGGACTGTATTTCTATTTCTATTAGGAAAAATAAAAAAAAAGTATTTCACATATTTTTGGTTTTATCAAACATTTGTTTTATAGACAATTTCCATCTGCTTTAAGCGGTTCTTTGAGGTTTCGGCATGAAGTTATACAACCACAATGCGAATTCGCGTGGATTTCTTGATTGCATGATAACTCTACCAGGACCCTTCAATTGAGCAACAACGCCTTCTCCAGAAAGGAACGTCGACTTCAAACCACCAACCTTCTTAATGTCAAACGAAACGCTTGATTCCATGGCAACTAGGTGCCCATTATCGCAATTAAATATTTGATCTTTTTCTAAGGAAACTTCCATAAAGGCTCCCATCGAGCCAATAAATAAATCACCCGCACCGTTTAACGCGTCTATCTGTAAATAAAACGCTCTTTCGCCGCCAAAAAACGATCTTTTTAAACCTAAAAAGTTTGTTTGCGTTTCAAAATGCGTTGAACTCGCAACAAAACATCCACTAAATAAAATCCAACTATCGTTTTGTTCTAAGGAAAGGTGCATTAAATCTCCAGGGAAAGCCGGAGCTAAACCCAAACTACCATCATCGTGAGCGTTAAAAGCATTCATAAAAAAAGTCTCTCCAGCAAGTTTCCGCTTCAACGATTTTAAAAAACCACTCGATGCTTTTTTCGTAGATATTTCTAACGTGGGATCGAAAAATACCATCGTCCCTCCTTCACATTGAATCGTTTGACCCTTCTTTAGAGCTACTTCTATGTAAGAAAAAGTAGGCTTTTTCCTCACTTCAAATTCATATTCTATTCCTTTTGTCATAAATTAACACTTCGTATTACTATTTATAGATTACAAATAAATTCCCGCGTTATTAAACTTTTAGGCAATTCTCTTCATATCACCTTTAGGGCATCCTTATACAACATTAGACCCTCTTTTATTTGAAGTGTGAAATGGGTTCAAAAATTTAATAGAGTAGAGCCCATTATTAATTTTAATTACTAAAGTAGAGAAGTAACAATGAATGAGATATTAAAAGATTATACCGCTGTAGAAGAGATGCCTGTACGATGGGGGGATATGGATGCTCGGGGACATGTGAATAATACAATATATTTTAGATATTTTGAGAGCTCGAGGATAGCTATGTTTAGGGTGCTGGATTTATATGAAGAACCAACAGAAGTTAGAATAGGACCAATATTATCCTTCCAAAGCTGTAGCTATAAAGCCCCTCTAACATATCCAGACACCATTTATGTAGGAGCTAAGATAGAAACCATAGTAGGGTCAAAAATTACAATCAAGCAGTCTATAGTAAGTAAGAAGCGAAATAAAATAGTCGCTGAGGGTGAGGCTCACATAATCTGGTACGATTACGACAATCAGAAACGAGCAAACATCTCGGAAGCATTGAAACAAAATTTATTGAAATAATAAATACGAATTCTTAAACCTTTATTTCTTTAACGAAATCACAGTAAAGATTGTATCTTTACTTAAGGTTACTCATGCTTAAGTCCACTTTTTAACCTCCATATTACACTATACCTAATACCACCACCGCCATCGTAATATACTGAGATATTATAAATCTCATAATTAGGATGTTCTACTTTGAAACTTTGAATATCCCCATTCAATTTTTTCGCTCTAATACCTTTTATTGGCACAAACTCATCCATTAAACTTTCTTACCTCTTTTTAAAATTTTACTCTTTTATAATTTAAGGTTAACTTATGCTCTTCGCGGTTATTAAAGTTATTAAATCGTCTAACACAATTTATTCATACCCTCCTTCCTTAAATTTCAAGGGCACCTACTATGCTCATGGATAGCCTAGAGGTTCTTAGAGCTCGGAGGATTCTAATTCAGCACGCGTTTGACGAAATTTGCGCCGAAACTAGATTTGATCGCTTTCAAGATCATACCTATTACACCCTTTCGAAATTAAGCCTTACCAAAACAGCGCAAGAAGAAGGATTGTTTACTCCCAAAGAAGATTGGTTTAATCCAAAGCGTCGAGATGATTTGTTAAAGAATGTTAAGAACTTTTTAATTAAGCATATTAGATAAGTTCATTAAAAAAAAGAAAAAAGAAGCTAAGTTAGGATTTCACGCGTTTTCTGATAATAAGAGTTTTTATTTTTATTACAATACGCTTATAATTAGCTTGAGCTTGTATTTATAGTTAATTTATAGAGGAAAAAATTAAAACTTGGAGGTATCAGATTTATATAAATAGAATGAGATATACCTATATTTTAAGAGATTAGAAAATGAGTTTCGAAAATGAAGCGAAGAGAACAATACATTCGAAAGTTAGAATTTATTGCAGATAAAATAAAGGTCCTGCCTAAAAATTTTAAAGATAATATATTTATGATGGATGCCTTATTTTATCGGCTACAAGTTTCCATTGATGCCGCTATGGATATTGTTGCCATGCTTAGCAAAGATTTGGGAATTACGGTAAAAGATGATTATTCAAACATCGATGAATTGGAGCAACTTAAAGCTTTTCCAGCTGAGTTCCCTAACGAAATCCGTCGTTTAAACGGCTTAAGAAACGTATTGGTTCATAGATATAATAAGATCGAAGAGGATTTAATTGTTAAAGAAAAAGATCATTTCGTAGATGTCCTAAAAGAATTTACTAAAATTGTGGAGAAATTAATTGATGAAAACCTTAAATTTCCTGAATAAAATTAGGAATGATTTGGAAAAGCTGGAAAAATATCAAGCTGTAATTTACGGGAGTTTTCTTACTGATTATTTCATTCCACATAGATCTGATATCGATATTGCCATTATAACTCGGAATCATGAAAAAGAGAGCAATATACACGTTTTGAAAGAGCTCGCAGGAGAATTTAGTAATAAATATGATATAAAAATTTTTGAATTATTACCTTTATACTTGAAAATAGAAATTATCGATAATTACCAAGTACTTTTCGGAAATTCCCTCGATATTTCAGAATATTTCTATCAATTTCGCTCAATCTGGAAAGATATGGCTCATAGAATCGAAGATAATCGCTTTAAAAATATAAACGAAAAATTTGAACTGTTAGAAAGAAGAAAGGTGCGATTTCAGTAAAGGTCGAAAAATCAACAATTAGAAAAAGAAAAATAAAGTTAAGTTAATATTAAAAAATGAAAAATATAATCGCTCATCGGAGAATCGATTTTCAAATAAAGAATAACTTTTTATTATCATTTTTACATTAAGAACATATGGAAGTCCCAGAACGAATTGTTATAGACTCTGAAAAATGCGCGGGAAAACCCTGTATTCGTGGAACACGGCTTTCAGTAGACTTTATTTTAGAATTATTAGCCTCAGGATGGAGTTTTACACAAATTCAAGAAGAATATGAAATAGAAAAAGAAGATATACTAGCTGTACTACAATACGCTCACAAAGTTGTTAGTGAAGAGGATGTATTTAAAGTCCCTACTTAACATCTCTAGCTTTAGATGTGCTTATTTTTAGTAATTAAGAGGTAGTTTGATGATTATCAAAATACTAGTTGATGAGAATATACCCAACTCTGTGATAAAGCAATTAAGAGAGAAAAACTTTGAAATAGTGTCTATCAGAGAAGAGTATAAAGGAATTAAAGATGAAAAGGTCATTAAATTAAGTAAAGATAAGCAATTAACAATTCTAACAATGGATAAAGATTTTGGATATTTAACTTTTCATCAAAAACTAATTCCTTATGGTGTAATTTTGATCAGAATCAATCCCCAATCTTCAAACATGATTTATTCCACAATCTTACATGTTTTTGACTTAGTGCAAAAGCAAAATATTGTTTTGAAAAATCGATTCATAGTATCGGATGGAAGAACATTAAGAATTCGTAAGTACTAGAATTGTTTTCTTATTACAAAAAAAAAAGAAATTTAAATTATGATTTTGTGCGTTTTCTGATAAGAAGAGCGGATATTAGACCTAGAGTCCCTATAAGGAGGTAAAGGTCGTAGCCGGGAATGCCTGGTGGTTCGGGCGGTGGTTCTTCCGAGCTATCTTTGATCATTTGAACCTGGGATGTTCCTTCCATCCCTGCGGAATTGTTCGCGTAGAAATCAATAGCTAATTTCTTTTCTTTGAAAACCAAAGTATTAACTTTGAAGTGTTTTTCTTAAATTCTGCATAATCTGGTTTCCTTTCTAAGTTTCGCTTCTCCATTAGAGGAATACTCACCACATAAAAGAGTATGGTTATCGCAATTGGCCCAATTATCACCCAGAAATACAAAATATTGGCAGCTAAAGTAAAAATATATAATCCCCACCAGAACATTATCTCTCCAAGATAATTAGGGTGCCTTGAATATTTCCATAAACCTGTTGTAATAAATTCTTGAGAATTTTTACGATTCCTTCTGAACTTATATGATTGCTGATCAGCCAATGCTTCCAAAGTAATAGCGGTAGCGGTTATTATTATCGCAAAAATATCAAGAAGTCCGAGTGTACCAGTTCTCAAAGAAAGAACGGGGTATAAAGATATTGATCCCAAGTAGACCATTATTGTTGGCATTAATTGTAATCCTGTAAAGTTGATAAACCAGAATTTTTTACCCATTTTTACCCTATAATTAGTATATCTCCAATCTTCATGACCTAATCCTCTCCATTGCTTTGCCCAGTTATGAGTAAGGCGTACTGAATAAATAGATACTAGCACAAAAACAACTATTACACGTACAATATTCCCGTTAGCGATTTGAGGAAATAACAAATAATATAACGCAATTATTAAAGGAGCTGTATTCCAATAAGGATCGTACAAACTCGTGTTTTTTAAGATGGTGCTGATGATGAATATTACAATTGTTGCAGCGAGATCCGCAAGTAAAATCATGAGAAGGGGATGTAAGAAACTAAAAAATATACCTACGAGAATAGCTACAATAAATGCCGTAACGTACGATAAGATAAGAACAATGTAAGCAGTAAACAATTTTTTGAATGAAATTTCGACTTTAGCTTTTTCTACCATATGTAATTCCCTTTTTTTTTTCTATCTAGTTTACAGTTTGAAGCGAGTGCACATTAAGTAGTGGATTGGTTGTTCGTCGTCGCTGTATTCGTGGTAAGCAGCGACAATGGTCTCGTCTTCTAGTTGAGTTACGCTTGGGTAACCAATGTGCCAATATTGTCCATAAATATATGTATCTTGAAGTGAACGAGCGCCACTACCTGCTTTTGGTATTGGAACGCCTCCTTCTCGGATAACAAACTCGTTTTTAACATCCCAAGTCACACCATCTTCAGAAGTGCAACCACGAACGCCCCAAGGCGCCTTCCTATAACCATAAACCGCTAATACGCGACCATCCTTTAGTTGTTTCATGGCTGCGGGATATCCCCAAAGAGGTGTTCTCTTGTGTGGACTCCATGTGATTCCATCGTCCTCAGACCAAGTGAACCACATATTATCTTGCCGATTTGGTCTGTGAGACGTTCTTAATAAACATACTAGCTTACCATCGTTGAGTCGAGTCATACCTGGTTCCAAAAAATTGATAATGGCTGCTGGGTCGTAAGCCACAGTAGACCAGTACTCCCAATTATCCCCGCCGTCATCCGATCTTAGTGTAAAACAGCGAGATGGCTCGTTTTCCATTGCTGTAACATCCCTATTTGATATTGTCCCATCTAAAGGCATTATTAATCCTCCGTCGGGAAGCTCAATAATGTGTCCCGCTCCTGAACCTCCGCAAGCATAAGCACCTAATGCGGAACTAGCTATTGGATTGCTGTTGACTTCGATGGGATCAGTCCAAGTTTTACCCCCATCTTTGGATTTAAGCACGACATACCCAGTTTGCCTTTTAAGGCGTTCAGGCATCCCTGGTGGAGGCATTCCAAGAGTTTGATCTCCATCGGAGTGTATTCCTCGGGGGGCGATAAAATTGCAAACTCGAGTGTGCATAATAATAGTTCCATCAGAAATTTGAGAGAAGGCACAATCCCAATTACCTTTGTTTTCAGTATAAGGCCAAATAACCTTTTTAGTAGCAGGATCCCAAGTTTTTCCTCCATCTGTTGACTTTATATAACACGACTGCCCGCTATCAGCATGTACGGGGTATCTTTCTTCGTTGAATCCCAAAAATAGCTCTCCATTTTGGAGCAAGACAATGCTAACTTGGTTGCACGCGTGAGCTAGCTCTGGGTCCTTGTAAACGAACACGTGCTCGACATCCTTTATTTCTACCATATTATAATCTCCTTGCTATATCACTAAATTTATCTTAACTTATACTTTTGTTCATATCGAATTTAAAAAATAATTATTTATTTTGAATGATAATGGCTCTACAAAAGCTACTGTCTAGACCTTGAACTTTATAAGGCAATGCCATTACGTAGAATCGAGGTTGAGTAATCTTGTCTAAATTTTCAACAAATTCCACAAAATTCGCGTCATTACTCATGAGTATATCGTGAAATTCTCGTGTTTCAGCAATGTCTTCCCCAAAACGAATATAATCTAACACGATAAGTTTAGGGTTGTATTTTGCCATCCATTTCGCAGCATTTGGTGTTAATTTTGGTAATCGATCCTCGCCTTCCATGTAAAGTTGTTGCTTGGTTAACTTTATTCCGGTGTCATTTCTAATAACAATACTGTCTCCTTCTTGTATAATGTTTTCAAGAGCTTTTTCACATACATCTGCAGTAACTACCATTTCTTTTACCGAGAGGAGTACTCCTGGACCGTGGAATCGTTCTAGCGGGTAATCTGTTATGGATTTTCCTCCGTCGTAAAAATGAGCTCCAACTTCGACGTGGGTTCCAACGTGAGAGTGAGTTTTAAGGATATCGTATCTGAAAGTTAAGTCTTCAAGTAATGATTTTTGAATGGCAAATGGGCGATCTACATTTTCGCCGGGAATAACGGTATGTGAAATATCAATTATTTCAAATTCTTTTAAGTCAAACATTTTCTTTCATTGTTGATTGTAATGGTGATGAATTCGTTTTCTTAAGAAACATCTATACTAGCTTCTATCCTACTGATGAATTCGTCCAGTCGTTTTGGATCATCAAGAGTTATTGTTATTGCATTATTAGGGCACACTCGTTCACATCGACCACATCCAAGACATTTTCCTTGATTAACTCTAGCTATACCATCGATCATTTCCATCCCTCCAAATGTACAGACTTCCATACAATCCTCGCAGCCTATACATAGGTTCTCGTCAACTTTTACACTGACGCCCTCAATTCTTTGCATCATATTTTGAAGTTCTATCGATCCATGCATCCTTTTACCAGCAATACAACAACAAGGGCAGCAGAAACATACTGTCATAAAATGTCCTCTATCTGGAATCCCCCAACCTTCAGAATCCCACTTTAGTCTACCAATCACAGTAATTAATCCATTGTCATAAGCTTCTCTTACACGAGCCATGGCTTCTTCCTTAGTCGCGAAATGAGAACTATTTGGTGTTACTTTAGGAAAAACTTCTTTCACACCTACAGTATCTGCACCTATGTACAAGCAACCAATTGAATGGTCGTGATCTTGGCACTGATTATAAGCTCTACAACCGCAACTGTGGCACAAAAGTAAATGTTCCGCTTTATTAATAAAATACTCGAGTACTTTCTCAGGTAAAACTTTATCCTCATATGTTCCTAACGAATCATTAATTGGGATATAAGAAGCATCAGCGCCCTTAGGATCGTACCATTTTTCAATTACGGTTCTAAAAATCGGGAGCCGAGTTATAGTATAGGGGTGGTAAAATACACCTTTGGTATATCGCATAGTTAAAATCAATTTAAAATGCTTTACTTTTAGAATCTCTTCCCCCACCTTAACTTTCTCCCACTTTTCTACATAATAGATTTTAGCCTTCCGTTTATAGAAGCGGTATTCAAAACTTTCTATTTCATTATTCAGTAGTTTTAAAGCAGTGTCAGCATCGTCAATTTCCAATGTTATGTCTGGAGCATCAAGTTCTGCTCCAAAATTAAAGGAATAATCCCCCTTATTAAATTTCTGATATCCTTTGACACCACAAATATCCCATTGAATATCAAGTGTAAGATCTTTTGAATCTTCTTGAAGAACTGTATCTTTTCCTAGAGAATCTTCAATGTCTTGGAGCATGTTCTTGAACTTAGTTTCAAGCTCTTCTTTTACTTCTGTCATCATTATCAAAATTATGTTTTTTAATTGAGTTTCTTATACATAAAAATAAAAAGAATTTTTTTCTTTAAGTAACATCAACATACGATTCAAGAGTGTTGATAAATTCATCGATTCGGCTAATATCGTCGAAATGTATTGAGATGGCTCCATTAGGGCATGTAGATTCGCATTTTCCACATCCTAAACAGCGAGTTTGATTTACTTCTGCTTTCCCATCTATCATCTCCATTCCTTTGAAGGCACAAATTTCCAAGCATTCTCCGCATCCTAAACATATATCTTTGTCGACCTCGACATGTAAGCCTTCTAATCGATTAAATACTTTTAGAGCTGAAGATCCATTTCTCATAAATATCCCATTTACACAGCAACAGGGGCAGCAAAAACACATTGACAATAGTTTGCCCGTATTTGGTGAATTATCTCCCTCCATTCCACCGCTTCCAAGTAAAGGCATTAATCCATTTTCGTAAGCAAGTCGTACTCTTTCGATAGCTTCCTCCCGTGTGGCTATTCTTCCTGGTATGTTTTCCGTTGTACCCGGTTCTAAATCCTCAAGGTCGCGGTTTAGCATATCGCGTCCAATATGCATACATCCAATGGATACATCATGATTTTTGCACCCTCTATAATGTCGACAACCGCAGGTATCCTCCATAACAACGACAGCGGCTTTACTTAAAAAATGTTCAAAAACTTTCATAGGTATGATAGTATTATCATATTTTCCAAGAGATTTATTAATAGGGATGTATCCTCCAAACCTTTTGCTTTCAATCTTAGTGGAACTTGTAGATTGTCTGTAGTTTCGAAACGGTGGTAATTTAGTTAGAGTAGAAGGATGGTATTGTTTTTCCTTGTCAAATTTGGCTGTTAGAAAAAATTTCTCTACTGGTCTCTTTTTTTCTCCCTTTTCTGTTTTAATTGTTTTCCAACCAATTCTAGTTAATAATTTAAATCTGCCATTATAAAATTTACGGGCTGCATAGCGTAAGCCTAATATTTCTCCTTTTAAGAATCTAGTAGCAGATTCTTCGTTTCTAATTGTTAACAAAAAATCGGGGTTAGGAAGTATTCCTCCAAATTTATGCTCGTATCTGTCTTTTTCGAAAATTTGATAAAAATCAAATCCACATATTTTCCACTGAACTCGAAAAGGAGAATCTTTCATATCCTCTTTGTATATTTCGTCAGTTTTAGTGAATTCTTCTAAATCTACCAACATATTTTTAATTAATTTTTCAATTTCATTGTTTAGTTTCATTTTTTTATCATCTTGGTATAATTTTATACTTAGAATTAATTATTCTAGTTTTTAAATTTAAGTTACATCGATGGTTTCTTCTAATTTTTGTATGTGTTCCTCTACTCTTTCAGGATCGTCAAGAGTTATCTTGATTGCATTGTGAGGACACACCTTCACGCACCTTCCGCATCCAAGGCATCTTTCCTGATCGATAACTGCTTTTCCATCGATTATATCTCTGCCAACAAACACACATACTTCTAAACACTCCCCACAGCCTACACAGGAGTCTGAGTCAACCTCAACAGTCAAACCTTCCATTCTTGTGAACACTTGTAATTCAGATGTCGCATTATTGGCAATCTTTCCGTTTATGCAGCAACATGGACAGCAGAAACACAATGACATTAAATGTCCTGTATCTGTTGCTCCAATTCCATATGTTTCACCTGGATGTTTTCCGAACACTGGAATTAGTCCATTTTCTATGGATTTTTTTGCGTGTTCCAACGCCTCTTCTTGGGTAATATAGCGTCCTTGCGTTGGAGGTAAGACTATGCTGTCAACATCATCACCTATATACATACACCCTAAGGTTCTATCGTGATCTTGGCAATCGTGATAAACTCTGCAACCACAGGCATTTTGTATATAGAAATTTTTTGCTTTTTTGAGAAAATGTTCAAGCATTTTCTCGGGCATTAATTGATTTTCAAATTCGCCTAAGGATCTATCAATAGGGATATAAGAACCAAGCGTTTTATCGGGTTCTGCGTGTCTGACAGCGATCTCTCTAAAAAGAGGAAGTCTGGTTAACACAGAAGGGTGATATACTTTTTGGTTGGTGTAATATGCCGTTAAGAAATGTCTTACTTGTCTTTTTCTTATACGTCTCGAATCTTTTTCAATAAATTCTTCTTTTTCGGTGGAATATAACTTGAATTTTCGCTTATAGTAAATATATGAGTAACTGTCTAAATTTCCTTCCAAAAATCGTATTGCAATCTCTTCATCCGCGAATTTAATCGTCAGATCTGCTTTTTCTATTTCTTCTCCAAACTTATACGTGTATTTCCCGTTGTCAAATTTTTGATATCCCTTGATCCCGTTTACAAACCATTGGAACGACATTTGAGTATTTTTCCAATCCGTTTTCAAGACCTCATCGGTTTTTAATAAATCGTTGATATCGGCCAACATCTTTTTAAAATAAGTTTCAAGTTCGTTTTTTTGATCGGTCATTTTCTAGTATATATCTCTTGATTAGCTTTATTTAACATTGTTCAAATTTACTTAAAAAATTTCCCAATGTCCATTAAAGTTCCTTAATCTTGCATCTTGTAGTTGGTTAATTAGATTAAAAGTGAAGTAGAGAATGATAAATAAACTTTAAATTAAAATTCGGGTTATACTAATAGTATAAAGGAAAATTCGAAAAAGTAAAATTTGAAAAATTAAATTAAAATTGATAGAATATGGTAAATAAATCTTTAGTTGAAGATATAAAAGGAATGCTAAAGGCTGAAGCCGGTGCTAGGGAAGCTGATGATGTATTAAAATCTTTTGAATTGATCAAACAACTTACTCCCGAGGTTGATTATTTAAAAGTGGACGTAGAGGAAAGTGATTACACTTGTCAGATAGTTTTTTCAGATGTAAAAAAAGAATATTGGATTAGCATTAGTAAAGGAAAAGTAGAATATGGTGCTGGAAAACGCGATAATCCTTCAGTAACGATTACAACCTCTAAGGAAATAGGTCTTGGATTGTTCCTAGGAGAGGTAGATGCGAATATAATATCCCCGCTAGGAAAACTTGGAGTTGGGGGGAATTTTACTCAATTAAGGTTATTTCAAGAGTTATACGAAGACGTTATTGAAGAGTTTCGGAAGAATAATTAACGAGTCTTACAAAACTAATCTTTTTATTATTATCATTTTAATCAAAAAATGTCTGGAATAAAAGAATCATATCTATAAATAGTAACTAATTATAGAAGTTAGGTTGATAAATAGTATGGTAGAAACGAGAGATGTGTATAGGGAACTACAGAAGAGTTTGGACAAATTACCTATAAGTTTTCCAGCGACGGAATCAGGGGTAGAATTAAAAATCTTAAAACACATTTTTACTCCCACACAAGCGTTGATTGGGTCTAAATTGGGTTTCAAGCCCATACCTTTACAACAAATTTACGAACATTTAAAAGACAAAGGTTTAACGCTTGAAAAGGTTGAGGAACAACTAGAACAGATGTACAAAGAAGGATTAATTATACGATTAGTCACATCTGAGGGGGATAAAGAGGTGAGATCCTACGCTGCTACTGCGTTTATGCTTGGTTTTTACGAGTTCCAGTCGGATAAGATGACGGTAGAATTCGTCCACAATGTTGATCAATATTTTGAAGAGGCGTTTATGGACGAGCTTAATGTGACGAAGATTCCCCAATTGAGAACGATTCCCATTGAGAAAGAAATTGGAATTGAGAGGAATATTGCTGATTACGACGATTTTCGGCATTATCTAGATACTTGTGGTGAGCCAATCGTGTTAAACGAGTGTATCTGTCGTAAGAAAAACGATATAATTGGTAAGAGCTGTACAAAAACAGATTTAAGAGAGTCATGTTTTTCATTTCGTTCTGCGGGGATGGCATACATCAATAGAGGTATGGGTCGTATTATAACTAAAGAAGAAGCTCTCGACATTATAGAACAAGCTGAAAGAGAAGGCTTAGTTATTCAAGCAGGAAACTCTCAAAGACCAATATCTCTCTGTACTTGCTGCGGGGATTGTTGTAATATGTTGGTTAACGAAAAAAGACTGAACGCTCCAGCTCAATATTTTGGATCGAATTATTTTGCTCAAGTTGATGAAGACCTTTGTACTGGTTGCGGTATTTGTGAAGAGCGCTGTCAAATGGATGCGATAGATATAATTGATGACGTCTCTAATATTAATTTGGATCGCTGTATTGGCTGTGGAGTTTGCGTTCCAACTTGTCCCGAGGAAGCTATCGAGTTAATTGAGAAAGAAGACAAAATGGTTCCCCCACGAAATACCATGGAAACCTATATGCAAATTGCGAAAAAAAGAGCAGAAATGACACAAAAATAAGTAAAATTTGGAGTTTTTTGCCTTCTAATTCTTTTTAATAAAATTCAAATCTTTTTATCCTTTTCTGAAATTAGATATTTTAATATTTAAACA